>Ga0247722_10000016_pt1 | contig 151791 bp, 149 predicted proteins | sample MSEWelMarce3H_FC_FD_189094 | JGI IMG/M metagenome (GOLD analysis project Ga0247722, IMG submission 189094) | Subsurface sediment microbial communities from gas well in West Virginia, United States - MSEEL Well Study Marcellus 3H_FC | ecosystem: Environmental > Terrestrial > Deep subsurface >...
TGAAGCCCGAGTTGATGCCCGAGTTTATGCCCGAGTTCATGCCCGAGTTTATGCCCGAGTTCATGCCCGAGTTCATGCCCGAGTTTATGCCCGAGTTCATGCCCGAGTTCATGCCCGAGTTCATGCCCGAGTTCATGCCCGAGTTTATGCCCGAGTTCATGCCCGAGTTTAGTATCCCTTTTATCCCACCTATCGGGGGTTCGGGGGTGTCCCCCGTGTTTTATCCTCGATCTTCCGTAATAAATTTTCATTGTAAATAAGACCGCTCGGCTTATAGGCATCAATTGGCGTGTATTCTTTGGCCGGTTTCATATTTTCGCCCGTTGTCCCCTTTCGATGAAACATCAATTCATTCGGATTTTCATCGACATCGATTTTTTCGCCATCATTTTTCACAATGCGTGACCCCGTGCCATCAATGACAATTCCCGTTTTCTTTTTTATTTCGCTCCGCACGTAAGAGGGGCACCAATTGGCCCACGAAATTAATAATAAATTCGGATGGGTATACTTCACGATAAAACCGTTCTCTCTTAATTGGTCAATGACATAGGCCGTACAAGCACCGTAATCATATTTTGGCACCCCGATGATTGTTTCCGGCATAATATACCAACAATGCTGATCTTTGGTTTGTTGCCGAGAAATAGTTTTAATGCGTGAATGAATCCGTGCTAAAATGCGATTATAAAGTGCTAAAGTATTCAAATCTTGTTGCTGTTTCCGTTCATACAACTCGTCTAAATTTAATTTCGTGGATTCACTGGTGGCATCGCCAAGCGTAAAGATCGTGTCCATTTAAATTGATAGTGGAAAATATATATATAAATAAATCCTATTTAAGTAGATAAATGACAATAAACCATTTAGTGATTAGTGGGGGCGGACCGACGGGCATTTTAGCCTATGGTATTGCGTCGCACTTGGCGAAAAAAGGCTTTTGGCAATTAGCAGATATCAAAAGCATTTACGGTTGTTCGATTGGTGCCTATATGGGTGTAGTTTTATCTTTAAACTATGAATGGGACTGGCTGGATGATTATATCATAAAACGGCCATGGGAGAAACTCGCTGCAACCTCAACCACCCATTTAATGGATATATATGAAAAAAAATGTTTAATCAATGAACATTTTTTTATTGAAGCGATTACACCATTATTGCGAGCCAAAGATTTGAAAGAAAACATTACATTAAAAGAATTACACGACTATAACCAAATCGACATCCATATATACACTACGAATATGAATAGTGCTAGACTGGAGAAGATTGATCTCTCTTACAAAACCCATCCAGAGTTGTCGGTTATCAAAGCCCTACAGATGTCCATGGCCTTTCCGATTATTTTTGAACCGATATTGGAAGGTGAGGGTTGTTTTATTGATGGTGGACTAGTCAATAATTATCCGTTAAAAGATTGTATTCACCAACAAGAATGTGACACCGATACGATTTTGAGTTTTAAAAATATATGGAACCATGATAAATTGGATGTGAATGAAAAATCTTCTATTTTCTATTTTTTATTTGCGTTCTTAAGAAAATTACAATTAACGGTAGATACCGAGCCAGAACAACCGGATATAAAATATAATATCCATTGTATTCTGGAACATTGGGCTAACCTGGATAAATGGGCGGAAACATTGAAAAATGCCGAATTGCGGCGTAGTATAATCGAAAAAGGCCATGCGCAGGCGGAAAGTTTTTTAGCAAAGCATACGCAAGAGCATACACCAGACCAAGACCCTTTAATTTAGTGCGGAATTGACAAATTCGATCAAATTTGCCGTGCTGGGCTTGGCATCATATTCAATGATTTGCTTGCCTTTCACTAATTTAATTGTGGGAAAGCCTTTGACGTTAAATTTATCGGAAGTGGCGGTGTCTTTATCACAATCGATTTCAATGAAATTCAAATTAATTCCGTTGATTCGTTTTTCGCCGATTTGACTTTTAAAATCCGCCCAGACGGGTTTAGCCGTTTTACAGTGTGGGCACCATTCGGTATAAAAGAAATAAATGTCAGCAGTTGTCAAAGATTTGTCAGCCGTTTTACTAAATTCATTATTGGTTACATATTTTTTGTCAATACTACTGGCTACGTAGCGCCGATATACGATTAATGCCGCAATAAGAAAAAGAACCACAAGTAAAAGAATGACCAAAAATTGGACATTTCCAACGTTTTTGCCTAATTTGTTTTTAACATCATTCAAATTCATTATATATATAGAAATAGAATAAATATAATGGGTATAAAACGAATATACTATATACTCTATAATGTTGTATAAAGCAACCGATGGTAAGAGTGTAGAAATTATGCGTTTAAATTACAAAGATGATAAAACATATTATCTCGCCATACTAAAAGCTAAAGGTCTATTCACTAATCAAACAGTGAATAAATAACATATAATAATAAGAGAAGGATAAACCCACATAATAGATAACTGGCCAGTGTGTTATTTTGTAAATCCAAGCGAGTATCTTCGGTCATTTCGTCCTCTTTTTCCTCTCCCTCCCCCTCCTCTTCTTTATTTTTATTTTTCTTTAATTTTTTATGGGTCATATTTTTTTGAATTAAACTAAAATTATGGGTTTCGGTAAAATTCTTAAACAGAATATACATTAGGCTCCCGATAATAATGAATTGACCGGTATATTTAATAAAACCACCGCCAATTGGCGCAACCATGATAACAATAATAAGGAATAATGCAATACATAAGAAAATATGTAACTGTTTTGTATTATCAAAAAATTGTTGTAATTGTTTGTTCATATATTATATTTTTATATTTTTTATTCTCGCACTTATATAAAATAAAAATTATGCCCGAAAGCAAGAAAGTTCGTAAGCGAACATTTAAAAAAAAAGATTATTACAGTGGGGATGGAATGTTAACCACCGTCTGGGGACCGAGTATGTGGCATTTTTTACATACCATGTCATTTAATTACCCGATCAATCCAACCAGTGATGATAAAAATCATTACCGTGAATTCATGTTGAATTTACAATATATCTTGCCTTGTAAATATTGTCGGCAAAATCTGACAAAAAACTATAAAGCATTTCCCCTGCGTTCAAGTGATATGGCCAATCGTGAGAGTTTCTCTCGTTACGTTTATAAATTACACGAGATGGTTAATAAAATGTTAAAAAAGAAATCGGGTTTATCCTATTGTGATGTGCGCGAACGCTACGAACATTTTCGGTCACGCTGTACAAATGAAAAACCGAAACTGTTTGATGTTAAGGCATTCCAGCAAAAGAAGACTTTAAAAAAAAGTGAGAAAGGGTGTACCGAACCGCTGTATGGTAAGAAATCAAAATGTATTATTAAAATCGTCCCACAAGAAGAGAAGTGTAAGACCATGCAGATTGATCAGAAATGTATCAAGAAACGATTATAAAGACAAAAAAGTAATTTTATTTTTATGTCTTTTACTATTTGCGTGTGTGGCGCTTTTTATGTGTTTTTCTCTTCCGCCCACCCTCACTTTTTATTTTTCTACTGCTTTCGCTCTCTCTCTCCATAGAGGGCGCTTTTTCTGGCGACTGTTCGATCGTTGGCATTTTATTAATAGATCTGCGGCGTGGAAATAAAGGTGCCTCACTCGGTATTTGACTGGTTGCGCGCTTTCGCATCACGGGCGCAGGTGTGAAATGAATGGATGCGGGCGGGGCGGATGCTCTACGGTCACATTTGTTCATACTCCAAACTATCTTTTTAATTTTTGCCGGTTCTGGTTGAATGCTTTCAACCATTTGCACGACCCCCGCGGTTTGTTCCGGTTCAGGTGAACTACTTAAAGCGAGTTTTAAGCGTTTTTGACTTTCATTATCTTGACCGGTCGTCTTCGTCAGCATCTTTAGAGCCATGGCTTCTAGATCCGCGGCGGGCGGTGGTGATGGTGATGGCGATCTAGGTCTCTTCCGACTCACTATAAATTCGTCTAAATGCCGTTCCATGGGCGCACTCATACATTCAAAAAAATAGGAAACCCAGCCCTTTGCATAGATGGCTGCACTGAGTGTGCCTTTGGCACAGCGGCTTAAAATCTCTTTACTTTTTCCATATTTTGAAGCACCATATTCACCACCTTCTACGACTTTGGATAATATTTGAAAAATAAAATCTTCATAACTCCTTAGCCATTCCATATTTTCTTTTGCCGCAGTTTTTTCGGACTCACTAATAAGTGTAGGTAGTGCGGTTTTTACATTGTTTTCCACTTGACTAAAAACTATACCCAATTTTGCGTAAAGTTCACGCATTGCGCTGGCCGTTTTATCCAGGCCGATAATGGCATGTCCACCCATGGTTTTATAATCGCGCACAAATGTCTCTACGATTGCTTTGGAAGCCATCGGCAGTTCGCGGATTTTTTGATTAATATTCAAGGGATTTTCCATGACTTCTATGATTCGCTTTATATTGCCTAAAAAGAATTTATAAAGGGGATTTGCTAAACGCAGGACCGCATGCGCCGCGGCACATGTATTGCCGGCTTTAGCTAACAGATTCAAACTACCGATCACTGCACTACCTGCTGAAGTGGCTGCGGTGGATACACTGGAAAGCGTACTCACGAGATTAACCCATAATAATTCATAAAAAGCCATGGTAATGTAATTCACATTTGACGCTTCTAATAAAGATAAAACAATTTCCACCACCGGCGTCACCGTACACCAGGACATATAGCCCAAAGAACCCCACGCTAATAATTTACTGAGCATTCTTAATAAATTTTCTTGTTCGAGTGTTAATGCGCCACCTCGCATTTTTTTGGTTTTTTTGGGCGATTGGCGTTTATGATTTCTTGATTTTTTGTAAATCGCCATTGTATATATTACCTTTATAAAAAACACCTTTAGAAAAGGTGTGGTCAAAAACGAACCTAGAACAATAAGTTAATATATCGCTAAAATTTTTAACAATACATTTGTGAAGAGGTATTGTTAAAATCGATCCTAATAGTTTTGCGGCACTTTTCCAAAAGTGCTTTGGCGATACCTTTCCCAAAGGTATTCTACATACCGAACTGGCTAAAATCCGCAAGCACTGGTTGCGGTAAATACTGGTTCATTGAAGCACTATTATAGTTGGGAACCTTTTTACAATCAAACGCGGGTTCAGGACAGCGTTCACATGGTGGGCAAGGAGGGACCACTGCGGGTTTACCACATGATTGCGTGCTAGAGGGACTAGGATTTGCCATGTAACCACCTTCAGTGCCAGGGCCAAAGCCAGCATTAGATCCAGGAACAGTGTTAGATCCAGGACCAGCATTAGATCCAGGAACAGTGTTAGATCCAGGAACAGTGTTAGATCCAGGACCAGCATTAGATCCAGGACCGGAGCCAGTTCGAGCACCAGCTGGATTCGATGGTGGCGTTGCTTGTGTTTTCAACATATATAAATCTTCCGAACCAGGAGGAATATTTGAATCGGATAATCTACGTGTATCAAGCATACCGAGTTGGCCTTGTAAATAACTGTTACTTTGAACGTAACCTTGTTTATATCCTTGACCATAACCTTGGTCATAACCTTGGTCATATCTTTGAACCCAATCTCTTCCTGTTTTATCTGTTCGTTTTGTAACCAAATCGGTTTTAAATGAACCTGCCGAGCCGGATGAATAACTTAAAATATTATCTATATCAAACTCCTTTCCTAGATTTAAAAATTCCTCAAAATTTTTATCGGTAAGATAATTTGTCGTAAAATTATACATATCATCCACATTTTTAGAAAGTGCTCTAAAAGCATCGGTTAATTTAATTTGTTCTCTTTGAGGAAAAAGTATAATTTGATTCATTATCGCATTTTGAATATTATCCAGATCAGTTTTTTTTAAAGGATTGGCTATGGTTGATTCAAGTGTATATTTATTTTGGTTAGGTACAATATCATCGTCTACATAACGGGGTAAACGATTGCCTGGAATATCGTACTCCTTATTTAATTTATATACCAAGCCATCTGGTTTCGGGTTAGGAATAATAGTGGGTGGTGTTGTCTTGAAATTTACGGAGGGAGCTCCAGCTTTATCAAATGCGTTTATGGCTGTATCTCCTTGTGATAAAAATCCACTTTTTTTGCTGTAAAATATATTTATATTTTTGATAAAGGTTTCTTTATCACTTTGTCTACTCCAATTAATTGAATGAATTACACCATTCATATTATTTACGGCTTTTCTAAGCGAACTAATACTGTCATTCACAGATGCAAACCCTTCCCTCCTGGCGCCTAAACCTAGAGAGATTAAAATTACCGCCAGGAGACCTAAAATAATGTACAATAAATGAGGTTTTATCTTCAAGGTTTCGGCGAATTTATTTAAACCATTCTGTATCATTTTCACAATAGTTAATGATTTTATCTTTTTCATTTATTATATGATTGGAAAAAATATTAAATTGAAATGGTTTACATATAAATATTTTTAAATAATAAAGAATGTTGAAAACGGCTTATTGTGAAGACAACGACATTGGGGAGATCGGCGTCGATGAGGCCGGCCGGGGTCCGATGTTTGGACGGGTTTATGCCGGTGCCGTCATTTTACCTAAAAGTCTGGAGGCTTTTCAGCATGCCTTGATGAAAGACAGTAAAAAATTCCATAGTGAGAAGAAAATACGGGAAGTGGCCGCTTATATTAAAGCCAATGCGATTGCGTGGGCCGTCGGCTGGGCCGATGAAGGAGAGATTGACCAATTGAATATTCGCAGGGCGACGCATAAAGCCATGCATAAAGCAATAGAGGAAGTATTAGAAAAGCAAGAATGGGCTGCCGCAAAAATATTACTCGTGGATGGCAATGATTTTACGCCCTTTGTGGATAAATCCGAATCTATTGTGCCGGTACCTTTACAGCATGTTTGTATCGAAGGTGGTGACAATACATATTCATGTATCGCGGCCGCATCGATTCTCGCCAAAGTAGCGCGGGATGATTATATAGCTGAACTGTGCGCCAATGAGCCCGAATTAATAACGCGCTATGACCTTTTGAAAAATAAAGGTTATGGCACTAAAAAACATATGGATGGTATTAAACAGTATGGTATTACGAAATGGCACCGAAAAACGTTCGGGATCTGTCGGGGGTTAGAACCCCCGTTAGGGAAAAGTTGAACCAAACCCTTATTTCTAAAAAATTGAAATAGTTTTTAAAAAAAAACACAATTTAATCATGCTAAAAAGAAAATGAATCTCTTTATTCTGTCGCTCATTCAAAAAGAAATTGCCAAATATATGATGGATAAACATGTGAGTAAAATATTATTAGAAGCAGTTCAAATGCTTTGTTCGGCCAAGCGAATATTAAATCCCGATGATTCGTCAAATGAACGGTTGTATAAATTGGCACATAAAAACCATCCCGTAACCATTTGGTGCCGAACATCCAAAGCCAATTTTGTATGGACGCTGGATTTGGTTGACGCATTACACAATGAATGGCGCTATCGTTATGGTCATCCGGACACCAAGTTTCATAAATCTTATCTCATGGCCGAATATTTGAAAGAAAATATGCCGAGCGATGATTCATTTTCACAAAAAGGGCTCACTCCGTTTGCGTTGGCCATGCCCGATGAATATAAAAGCGACGACCCAGTTGAATCTTATCGAAACTATTATATGTCGGCAGACAAACAGCGCATCGCCACTTGGAAAAAAGGAAGAGGAAAACCCGAATGGTATATAAATTAAACAAATAAAACATTATTAAAAAATACATTATGTAAAAAAATATACCTTTATTTTTTTTATATAATGTTTTGCGGCACTTTTGAAGTTGTTCCATGCAAAAGTACGTTATTAGTTTGGCATAGTTATTAATGTTGCGCATATACCGTCACTTAAAGCGCCACCGCCTTTATAGTCCAGATAAATGCTAACTAGATCTAATTGTTGTAATTGTAAATTATTGTTTACAATGATACTAAAACTCGTGCTGCCATCGGGAATGATAGCGGAAAAAGTCGAGGCAACGCCATTGACATATAAGGTGGCAGTATAAGGAATCGCAACGGCTAATTTGCGAATACTAAAAGCCAGCGTTGTCGCTAGACATTTGCTGACAATAACCACGGTATTGCGTAAAGCATTTGTTGAAGAATTGCCCAATCCGACATATTGCCCATTATTCACGGATTCCGAGGTAGCGAATAAATAGATATAGCCACTCGATAGGCCTTGTTCACCTTTTTCACCTTGTTCACCTTTTTCACCTTGTTCACCTTGTTCACCTTGTTCACCTTGTTCACCATTGTCCCCTTTATCACCCTTATCTCCTCTCTCGCCTTTCTCTCCTCTTTCTCCTCTGTCGCCTTTATCACCATGTTCACCTTTCTCACCTCTATCGCCCTTCTCGCCCTTTTCGCCCTTTTCACCAATATTACCCTTCTGTCCATCCTTACCATCCTCACCTTTCTCACCTTTTTCACCCTTTAAACCTCTGTCGCCATGGTCACCTTTCTCACCTTTCTCACCTTCCTCTCCCACATCACCTTTATCACCTTTCTCGCCTTCTTTCCCTTTCTCACCATGTTCGCCTTTTTCACCTTTTGCTCCTCTGTCGCCTAGTTCACCCTTATCCCCTTTATCGCCTTTGTCCCCTTCTTTCCCGTCATCGCCCTTCGGCCCATTTTCACCCTTCACGCCTTTTTCACCGCGTGGCCCGTCTGCGCCGGTGGGTCCTTTTTTGCCTTCATCGCCTTTTTCACCAATGGGACCTTCTTCACCTCTCTCGCCTTTATCGCCTTTGTCGCCTCTTTCACCTATGGGACCTTCATCACCTTTCTCACCTTTTGCGCCGGATTGTCCCTCATCACCTTTATCACCCTTATCACCTTTGTCGCCCTTATCGCCCTTATCACCCTTATCACCCTTATCGCCCTTATCACCCTTATCTCCTTTATTTCCATTATCACCTTTTACACCGCATTCGCCTTTATCACCTTTGTCTCCTTTGGCGCCACGACAGCCTGTCATTCCTTTATCGCCTTTGGGTCCAATATCACCAATCTGCCCTTTACAGCCATCCTCTCCCACATCACCTTTATCACCTTTTGAACCGCAATCACCTTTCTCGCCTTTGTCACCTTTTTCACCTTTTTCACCCCGATCACCTTTTGACCCGCAGTCGCCCTGAATACCTTTGTCCCCTTTTTCACCTTTCTCACCTTTCTCGCCTTTCTCCCCTTTGGATCCGCACTCGCCTTTGTCGCCTTTCTCGCCAATATCGCCACGGTCGCCTTTATCGCCACGATCACCTTTATCACCCTTATCACCTTGATCGCCTTTTAATCCACAGTCGCCACGATCTCCCTTATCACCTCTATCGCCTTGGTCACCTTTATCGCCTTTCTCTCCGCGGTCGCCTTTGTTACCCTGGTCGCCTTTGATACCAATATCACCTTTGCTTCCTTTATTTCCGCGTTCGCCTTTTTCACCCTTGTGCCCACGGTCGCCTTTTTCACCGCGTTCCCCTTTTTCACATTTATTATCGGCGCATTTATTATCGGCATATTTATTATCGGCATATTTATTATCGGAATATTTATTATCGCAATCTTTTATTCTCTCTTTTTTGCGCTCCTCATCCGAACTTTCAGACGAGGAAGTGGATGAGGACGAAGACGAACTATGTTTCTTCTTTTCTTTCTTGTTCTCCTCTTTATTGCTGTGCCTACGAGCAGATTTTTTCTCACATTCGTTGTCGCTTTCAGACGAAGAGGACGAACTATGTTTTTCCGACCTGTTTTTCTTCTTATTTTTCTTGCTCTGTTTCCGAGCAGACTTTTTCTCACACTCATTGTCACTTTCAGACGATGACGTGGAAGAGGATTCGCGGTGCTTGGAGAGCGCCCGTTTGTGTTTGTATTTTTTACATTCCATATTATAATATAGAACAATATTTTATTTTTGACAAACAAGATGATTTATTTATTATTTTTTCATCTATGGGATGGATTTCGTTAAGTTCTTCGGTCGCAATACTGTCATTGGAATCGCTGTCCGGATAATTCGCATAGTCATTATTTTTTATCGCATACAAAATCAAGGCTTTTCGGTTTGGTTTTCTGGCTTTTTTAATTACCTTTTCAGCCAATTCTTTGGCCACTCGTTCGGCACATTGAATATCGTGGTCCCATGTGTAAAAATCAAACGCATAATTGTCACCGTATATTGTCATTATTATATATTGTATATAATAATGATATTATTTTTTCTTAAAAATTTTAAATCCGTTTAGCGTCACAACTTTAAATTGTATCAGAACATTTTACCGTGTTTTATTGAAGAATGCACGGTTGGTGGTTTGCGCATTTGTATTTGTCTAGGCGGTGAGGTAAAATCAACACTGGCAGGTGAGGGTAAATCTTCAATTATATTTATTATAGGCAATGTAGAGGTAAGAGCCTCTGGCAGACTTATAGCCTCTGGCAGACTTATAGCCTCTGGCAGACTTATAGCCTCTGGCAGACTTATAGCCTCTGGCAGACTTATAGCCTCTGGCATTGATTTTATACCTCCGAACCGTCAATTGGGTCTTTCCTCCAACTCGTCGCAGATTTGGAGAATGAGAACAGACGCATTAACTTGTGTTAAGTCTGACCCTGATCCAGCACGCCCGTCCAACAAAATCGGTGTGATATAGGACGAGTGATTGCGGATTTGAAAGACCGCCGCAAACCCAGTGGGTGAATTCACATTGGGTAATAAATCCGCCTCAGTAACCCGAAGAATCTCATGAATAATACACATCGACGTCGTCGCGGGCTCGCCAACCACCGAACCGGGTAGCAGAACGCCATTCAGAAAGCCGGCAATCTGAATCGCAAACTCGTGAAAGATTTTTCCCAAAATTTGATAATAACCGACCGAATACAGCAGAAAATCACCGGTGCCGGGGACAAAAGCGATTGTACCAACAATAATATCATTTTTATTGAATAAGATCGGTTGTTCAATAGCCACCGTTTCAGGCACATCATTGTAAATGCGCGCGAACGATTTTAAGCACATACTTTTGGGTGGCATTGGCCCTGTAGGGCCGGTCTCACCTTGTGGGCCTGTAGGACCCGTTTCACCTTGGTCGCCCTTGTCACCTCTGGGTCCCGTCGGGCCCATTTCACCTTGCGGGCCAGTAGGGCCCATTTCACCCTGAGGGCCAGTAGGACCCATTTCACCCTGAGGGCCAGTAGGACCCAATTCACCTTGCGGACCAGTAGGGCCCATTTCACCTTGCGGACCAGTAGGGCCCAGTTCACCTTGCGGACCAGTAGGGCCCAGTTCACCTTGCGGACCAGTAGGACCCAGTTCACCCTTATCACCTTGGTCACCCTTATCACCTTGGTCACCCTTATCACCTTGGTCACCCTTATCACCTTGGTCACCCTTATCACCCTTATCACCTTTATCACCCTTATCACCTTTATCACCCTTATCGCCCATAGGTCCAGTTGGCCCCATTTCACCAATAGGCCCTGTGTATCCGCGGCACCCTTTTTCGCCTTTTGGACCTTTACATCCTTTACCATCGCGCCCATCACGCCCATCGCGTCCATCGCGTCCATCGCGCCCATCGCGCCCATCGCGCCCATCGCGCCCATTTTGGCCATCACAACATTTACAATTGTCATTATTACATTCGCTATGGCAATCGTCATCATAATATGGCCCCGTCATCCCCGTCATCCCCCATGTCTGATTGTAATCTTCCGGCATTTTTATACAAAATGACTATATTATTTTTTTTACAGATATTTTTACGCAAAATTATAGAATTCCCTAAATTATAGAATTCCCTAAATTATTTAATTTGCGCAAAATTATAGAATTCATCCAGAAATTACATAAATTTATCGAATTTCCTAAATTATATAATATGCGTAGAATTATATAAATTTATATAACCGCCAAGTTATATAAATTAAGCGGGTATGACGATTCGATTATTTTCATCGGCTAATTTGGCTAAATTTTTCAGCTTTTTCTCTTTCTGATTAAGATAAGCGCGATGGCTATACTCTTTAATCTTTTCCGGATTTTCGGCTTTCAATTTTTGTAAATACGAAGCGCCAGTTTCTTTAATCTTTTCTTTATTTTTCTCATAATAGCGTTTGTGATTTTCCCCATTGGTATATTTTTTTAAACGCTGCTCGATATCCGTAATATGTAATTTCAGTGTGCTAATTTCCGAATTTAATTTATCAAAAATTAAGCCCGCGTTTGCCATATCATATTCAGGCACGTTTTCGAAACTATTATTGTAGTTTCTTAGGTCTTCGTGAGAAATACTATTCTCTAAAGATTTTTTAATATGTTTTTTATCTAACCATGCTAGCTCAAATTGTGACAATTCACAGCCCCATTCTTTTGTAGGAATGTTTACGGGAATTAACATTATAGCATTTTCTATAGTGACTATAGAACTTTCCATTTTGAGTATTGTTATATAATAGAACAAGTTTATCTAAATACATAATAAACTTATTTACGTTTACGTCAGCAATTTTTTAAATCTATGAAATTAGCGTTTATAGCGCCGCCTTCTTTTATTGACGATATATTTCCCTTTTTTTTCCGCACTGCTATCACTGGAGTAATCACTGGAGTAATCACTGGAGGAGCAGCACGAACATGACGAATCACTACTACTGCTTTCACTACTACTGCTTTCGCTTTCGCTACTACTGCTTTCACTACTACTGTCACTTGTATACTCCTCACTGCTTTCCTCGATAATGTTTTTATTGCCCATATTTATACTGATATTTATGTGGTGTGATTTCTTCTTTTTTCTTTTCTTTTCACCACCGCCACCGCCCTGGCCGTCGGTTTTTTCATCCGGGGTGTCGTCGGCTTTTTTGTCGGCTTTTTCGTCGGCTTTTTCGTCGGCTTTTTCGTCGGCTTTTTCGCCAGCTTTTTCGCCGGCTTTGTCTCCAGGGGCGCCATCGGGGCTTTCTCCAGGGGCGCCTTCGGGTTTCGCTTTGGATTTGGATTTGGATTTAGCTTCCACTTCGATACCTGCTGCGCCTTCTGTATCGGGTGTTTTCTCATAAGAATCAATCGCGGTTAATAACGGCTGGATAATTTTCTCTATCGCTGGTGATTTTTTATTTATACTTTTTTTGTTAGACTTATAAACGTCTAATAAGAGATCTTGGGTTGCGTCTAAATATTTTAGCATGACGGGTGTATCCATTATAAATGCATTCGTTTTATCATTGAGAACAGCTCTTTCATTTTCTTTAAATTTTTTATACTCTTTTTTTTCAGCACTGCCGCCATCCAAATTACTGCCTCCAGGTTCATCCTCATCCGTAGTTATGTATGTAGTTAATTCAGTATCATCATCGGTTTCCTCGTCTGTTTCCTCATCCGTTTCTTCATCTGCTACTGGATCTGCTACTGGATCTGCTACTGGTTCTGCTACTGGTTCTGCTACTGGGTCTGCTACTGAGTTTGCTACTGAGTTTGCTACTGAGTTTGCTAAATCTCCACCGCCTTCTTGTTTCGCTTCTTCTGGCGCTTCTGGTGCTCCTTCTGCGGGTGCTTCTGCTCCTGCCGGCGCACCTTTATTATTTTTATTCAAAATCGCGGCTTCTTCTTTACTATGTTTTCCAGTTAAGATATTCTCTTTATGCACTTCAATTTTAGTCTCTTTATGTAATTTTTTGAATAAATCCGTGGTAATAATATATCGTACCACATCTGTCAGGGCTTTATACTGGATAGCCTTCTTTACATGTGGCAAAACAGCCGCCTCTAATAGTAATGGAATAAAATGAGTGACGTTGTCTTTACTCGATTTATCAAATTTAATTAGTCTTCTCATCTGCCCCTCTCCTCCAGTCGATATTGATTCTAAAATGTTTTTTAGAGTTGGCTCTATTAAATATATTTTATCAATATCATTAATATAATATTCCGTTAATGGATTTTCAATCCTACCGCTCACATAAGATGTCACATCATTTGCGTTGTAAGCAATTTTTTTTGCCACGAAATTATCGGAGGGTTGATTTTTTGCCGATGTTTTTATTTTATAACTGACTTCTTTTAATTCGCAAAAATCTTTTAAAATTGAACCCCACTCCTGTAAATTCTTCTGTTTTAGTTCATCAATACGTTTTGCGATTTCTTCAGGCGTTTCCGGTGGACCATCCTCTTCTGGCGCAGGTTCCTCTTCCGGTGGATTCTCGGGTTCCTCTTCCTCTTTCTTTTCTTCGCCTTTCGCGCCTTCATCTACATTAGCTCTATTCTTATTGTAGTTTGGTGGTCCAGAATATTTACGTTTTGAGTTCGCAGTGCCCATCTTATTATATAATTATACTATTATTTAGCGGTGTGTAACCCGCAAAAAATTGAATTTAAAAATAAAAAGTTTTGTAATTAAAACCCACCAACCAAACACTATAAAATGAAGGTTCTTGTTTTCGATACTGAAACGACTGGTCTGCCATTCGATCAAAATGCGCCATTGACAGATTCCGCTAAATGGCCCCATATTATTCAACTCAGCTTTATCGTCTTTGATACAGCGACCAAAGAGATACTCGAATATTCCGATCGTATTATTCAACTCGACTCGTCCATCCAGATTGTGCCTGAAAGTATTGCCATCCATCAAATCACTCATGAGCGCAGCCAGGCCGAAGGTATTCCAATTAAGCTCGCGTTAGCACATTTGGCCGAGAATATGAGTGAAGCCGATATCATCGTCGGTCATAATATTATCTTTGACAAGCGGATGCTCATGGTCGAATTACATCGTAACCATATGAAAAACTGTTTATACCGGAACGGTTTACCTATTCCCGAATATTGCACGATGAAGCGGACCATTGAGGTTTGTAAACTGCCCGCTTTTAACAAGTTGACCGGCGAAATCTATAAGAATTTTAAATATCCAACATTGACCGAACTCCATACACATTTATTCTGCCGAAAGCCGCGTGGAACCCATAATGCAATCGCCGATGTGATGATTTGTTTGCGCTGCTATATCATGTTGAATTATAAGTATGATATATCGACCGATGGCGATGTGAAATTGGTGTTTCGCTCGTTGTATGCGAGCTATTGTGGTTAGGGGCGGTGCCCCTACGACCCCCTCTTTATTTAGGGGCGGTGCCCCTACGACCCCCTCTTTATTTAGGGGCGGTGCTTCTACCCGCTCAATTGTGGAAAATATAAAAAATTGAATTTGTATTTTAACTATTTTTTTATTCAAAATACAAAAATGGCGACAACTCAAACAATGGATGAAAGCACCTTTGCTACAATCGAAAGCACCTTTGCTACGATGGATATGAACAGTGAACCAACTACAGTGGTTATTCCATACCGATCTTTACGGACAGATAATTCTGACAAAAAATATGCGGACCAGTTAAGAAAAGACTTCGAGGCCTTATCATTTAAACTCCGCAGTGAGTTTGATAAGTTTACAAAAAATTTGATGAAAGAAGAGTATATATCGCGGAATTGTTTATTAGACGCTACCGACGATTTTTATAACATACATTTTGAACTATGTAGTGGGTCTATGGCTTGGTGTATATTTACGAACAATGCGTTTAATTATCGGCCCTATCAGATGTGGTAGGGGGAAGCCCCCATTTATAGGTGAATGACGGGTTAAATATAAATAAAATTATTGGGTGTTTAAAAAGCTTTCCATCGGGGGTCCTGGCCTGTCCTTTCCATCGGGGGTCCGGGGGCTTGCCCCCGTTAGGAGGAGCACATCAAACAATCTTCTTGCTTTTCCTCTTTTTTATCTTGCCCCTGCCCCGGTGGGCGAATGGTAAACTGTTGTGCCTGATGTTTCGCCTTACGTCGCAAGTAGTAAATCCCCGTTTTCAATCCTGCCTGCCAAGCATAGAAATGCATTGCGGTCAATGCTTTGTAATCCGGATCTTCGACCCACAGATTCAAGCTTTGCGATTGGCAAATATACGGGCCCCGGTCCGCCGCCATATCAATCAATTGTTTCATTGGGATTTCCCAAACCGTTTTATATTTTTCCTTCAAGTGGTCTGACACACCGGTGAGTTGTTGAATACTGCCTTTATTCAAAATAATATTCTCTTTCAGTGCTTCATTCCATAATCCTAGCTCGATCAATTCCGCAAGCAGATATTTATTGGGTAGAACAAATTCACCCGCGTTCGTCCGACGGGAATAGAGATTACTCGTAAAAGGTTCAAAACATTCGTTGTTACCGAGAATTTGTGAGGTAGACGCAGTTGGCATTGGTGCCACCAAGAGAGAATTACGCAAACCATACGTTTGAATATCCGCTTTCAATGTATCCCAATCATAGCGCCTACTTGGCGCAACACCCCACAAATCAAATTGTAAAAGACCTTTACTGGCGGGACTGCTGGCAAATGAACTATACGCACCCATTTGCGTGCCTTCGAGGCCATAGAATTCGGCGGGAATCGGCAACATTTCATCGACAAAAGCATTGGCATCACTCATTTTCAAATACGCTCGGCTCACCCAGTCGACCTTACTAAATTTATCTAAATTTGGTATATCCACGTCGGCAAAAATATAGGTATGATAACGTGCGAGAGAAAGCATTTTTGCCGAGCGCGCTTTCGCCATTTCCATGGAACATTCTAATGCGGCATGATAAATCGTCTCAAAAATCTGCTTGTTCACTTCCCTTGCTTTTTCACTGGTAAACGCAATATCCATCAAAGCAAACACATCCGCTAATCCTTGGACACCTAAACCAATCGGCCGGTGAAGTAAGTTACTGACACGGGTTTTGTCGGTCGGATAGAAATTCACATCAATAACCCGATTTAAATTAAACGTGACAACTTTTGTCACTTCATGGAGTTTCGTATAATCAAACGTTTTTGCCGTCGTCACGAACTTGGATAAGCCTATACTTGCCAAATTACACACAGCCGTTTGCTCGGCATCGCTGTATTCAATAATCTCGGTACACTGGCCTGTCAGTATCCCGTTAAATATACCCATGTGTTTTTTCGGTTCATTAAAACAATAGGTATCCGCTTTACGCCCCGTGCGCGTAATTTTTGTGATGGACACTGTCACTGCCTCGTTCACACTCTCTGTGTTTGCTTGATTCGGTATATTTATACGCAAAGGTTTGAATCCCAGTTTAACTAAAGAATTGATTGGAATGCTTAAGCTTGTTTCCAGTATGACATTTAACCCACATGTCTGTAACATTAATTTTAACTGGCCCAAAAAAATTCGATTAGTATGTGTCACGTAAAGCTTTTCTTCCAGAATAATCGTATTATACAAATCCGTATTGTAATAATTGGATAACCATTCCATTTTTGTTTTCATGGACGCATTTATTGGCACAAACTGTAGACCAACTGGATAAGGCTGTACACCGTTAATCAAGGGATAAGCACATTGAAGCAGTATATCATTTTCTTTTAAATTCTGTGCTTCAACCGTCATGCCATCTTGTAAATAAAATTTGTGATATGGTGTGCAGTCTAAATGACAACCATCACTCGTCTCAACTGTCATTAATTCTTGGTTTGTACCGGTTTTGTAAATAAAGGTCTCACTAAATTCTTCACCATTCCACACTTTTACGGTACGGCCGACTAAAGATTGAATTTCGAAATACCCGGTCTCTGTCAAAATTTGAGTTTCGGGCGCAACGCATAAATTACTGGATTTAATCACACCGAGATTTTGCTGGTTGCTTTTCTTGTTAGCCGGATCTTTATACAGCAAATAGGGTGTGCCTGTTTCCATTTGGCTATCGAGAATTTTAAACCATAGGCTACGTGCTTTAATAATTTTATTGGCTTGACCTGCTAATCGATATTTTTCATACAATGTATTAAACGCCTCACCATAACAATCGGCTAACCCGGGACATTTGTGGGGACAGAACAAAGCCCACTCTTCATCTTTTTTCACCTTTTCCATAAAGAGATCTGGCACCCAGAGCCCATAAAACAAATCACGTGCGCGCATTTCTTCATCTCCATGGTTTTTCCGCATATCAAGAAAAGCTTCAATATCGGCATGCCAGGGTTCCAAATACATGGCAAAACTGCCACTGCGTCGCCCACCCCCTTGATCGATATAACGTGCGGTTGTATTAAACACTCGTAACATTGGCACCAAGCCATTACTCACGCCATTGGTTCCATTGATATGCGTCCCGGCCGCCCGAATATTATGGAGATGTAAACCAATCCCACCAGCCCATTTCGAGATTTTTGCACAATCTTTCAATGTATTATAGATCCCATCCACACTATCTTCTTCCATGGCAAGCAGATAACATGAGCTCAATTGGGGGTGATTGGTGCCGGCATTAAAAAGTGTCGGCGTGGCATGGGTAAAATATTTCTGTGAAAGCAACTCATATGTTTCTGCCACGCGTGAGAGATCGCTTCCGTGAATACCGAGTGCCACGCGTAACCACATATGTTGTGGACGTTCCACTACTTTCTTCCCAATTTTCATCAAATATGCTCGCTCTAAAGTTTTGAACCCAAAATAATCCAAAAGATAATCCCGTGAATAGTCTATGATGGACTGAAAAAAGTCCGAATGGGTTTGACTGAGTTCCCAGACATCCTTATGAATAAGTGGACTGTGTTCACCATGGACATCTTTAAAATGATAGAGTTGATCCATAACTTGAGAGAAAAAGGGTAAGGTATTTTTGTGATGATTGGATACAATAATACGGTTCGCTAAAGTGCCATAATCCGGATGTTTAGTAATTAAAGCAGCACATTGTTCCGCGGTCAATTCATCAATTTCATAGGTCGGCATATTATTATACAGTTGTTCTACTATTTTCATCACCAGCTGACTATAATTAACATTTAAATGAGGTTTAGATCCGGTGCCAAGAGCCTTCACTCGTTTCAAAATCTTATCAAAGGACACGACCGCTTTGGTTCCATCTCTCTTAATGATAAACAACTCTTCGTCGTTCATGTTTGCCATGATTCTATTATTAATAAATATATAGACCAAAGTTTAAATTGTTATCTAATATATATAGAATGCGAGTTGTCTTTAAAAATACGCTATGTATTTTATTATTCGCTTTGATCATTTATCTCATGTGTGCTCTAAGCACACCCAAAAAAAATAAACCCCTTTATATGAAAAAACACCAAAACTCTACAGCCGAATTGAATGCCAATGAAAACACCTACCTCAACGCGGATATGCTAACCAATGCCAATGCGCAACGCTCCCAAAAAGGTCAAATGAGTGTCGATCGTTTACCTTTAGTCGAAGAAAACACCACCATCATACCGGCAAATGAAATTATTGCCATGAATTACAAAGAATGTAATTGTGAGGTAAACAAAGATAAAATAGAAAAAGAATTTTACACCCCAGATGCGCCGCTCTTTTCAGAGACGGGCCCACGTGATTTAGTGCCGATTGATTTAAATGATCCTACTCATCGACGTGTGAACTTTTATTAGATTTTTAATATAAAATTGAATAGATAAATATGGAATAGATAAATATTAAAAATAATATTTATCTATAATGAATACGAATGAAATAAGACGGTCTATTCGATTATCAAATAAACATATACATCCTTATGTGTTGTGTATCATTGATATGCAACCCATGGGTTTTAACAATTCAAACTTAATCATTGAAAATGTATTACATTTAGTTAGAGAAGCAATTGTAAATAAAGCATTTATCGTAATAGCACAATTCAAGGGTTGTGGAGAAACACATATAAGTATCATAAATGAAATACAAAAATACCCATATAAAAAATATGTATGGCATAATAAAAACGATAAAAGCAAACCCATACAAGAAGTATTAAACAGTCTTAATATTTTCGTAAGACAAATGAAAGTATGTGGCGTGAATACGGAATATTGTGTTAAAGATACACTTCATGGTTTGGCAAAAAAGTTTCATATTCCAATAAAAGTTATTGAAAAAGCGTGTAACGGAACAGATAGAACAATTGAAGATGCGCTATACAAAATGAGAACCTTTTATAGGAACGTGGAGGTATTGTAAATTGGCGTGTCAACTTTTATTACGTATGCTCTTGCGGAGCTGACCATAAAAAGTAAAACCCACAAAGAAAAAGAATGGCAGCTGTCCAATATTTGAGCACTTTATTACTATACTCTTTATTCAGAATTGCGCCATATTTGGCCGCCAGAAAATAAGAGACACAGAGTAAAATTGCGACACCAATATCGATACTTTTTCGTTGATAATAATCGATTACCGCTAATAAAGAAATGGGTGGTAGGATAGCCAATAAAATCGTGCCTACCGCCATTTTATAATCCGGTATAATATTGAAGACTAATAAAAGAGGCAACATTATAAAAGAGGTACTAATACCCAGTGCTCCACCTATAATGCCCGCGATAGTGCCAATAGTCAGTGTTAAAATTAGCCGCACGAGATTCATTTATATATTATACACTATAAATTCGTCGTATTTATAAAACATTGTGGATGCTCAACGGATAAATTTATCGCATCCGATTCTGGCTGTGTTAATTTTTTCACTTTGATTGTCCCTTTTTTCGGTCCACGGTGACTATAGCCCTCTTGTTTTTCTTTTTCAATCGTCGCCCAAATTGCTTTCAACTCGGGAATCACGGCCGTAAACCATAATTTATTGCGTAAAACTAAGACACAACTTACTTGATCGAGTTTCCAATAGATATTTTTAACCCAATTTAAAGACTGCTTCTGTTCCATCATCGCCTCTTGCCACGCATCGGTATCGCTAAATAATGGCGCATATTCATACACTGGTTTACCTGCGCTAGTCATAAAGAGCATCAGCATGCCTTTGTATTTGACGAGGGTGTCCGCTTCAAAAGCCGCTTTGTCCGCATATTCGGTAAATCGTGTTTCTAAAAAATCGCATTCATTCAGTTCGCACACTTCCATCTGAAGTTGCATCTGAACCCAATATTCCATTTTGGGAATTCCTGTGATTTCACGATTCACAATATTTTTCACTTCAAGCATCCGGCCATACCGTGCGGAAGTGGCATCGGTCACAATGCCATCCGGTGAAGCTGCCAGAAATTCTATTGTCTTGTGTGGAATACAGCCGAAATCACTCACGTTAGTCCCATACATTTCTTCATATAACGCAACCGAAACTGGTTCATATTTTTGCCCCCAATGCATCGGTGAGTCTAAGGAGACCCCACCGAATTTTTCTCCCGTTAGGGGTTGACATTTTTCAAAAATCAGCTGATTGCGTGTGCTCTCACTTATAAATGCTTTCCATATATTACTGGCGGTCAAATGATTGTAACGAAATTCATACCAAGCGTGTGTGCGTTGTTCCGGTTGTGGCACACTCTGTAAATAGGCAATTTTCTCACGCATTTTCGCAGAATTCGATTGAAGGCGTAAGCGCACAAAGGAGGGACCATTGGACCGCGGCGGTGCTATATGTTTGTAAAATATAACCAGTGCGCGCTCTACTTCGGACTCAATCCAATGTGAAATATCTTGATCGGCTTCTGCGATGGTATGATTGAGCAGTGTGCTAATCGCCTTTACCACATTGCCATGAAAATTCGGTTGAATATATTGATTTATATTTAAATGAATGTAGTCTTCAACCAAAAGACAAATAGATTCAAATAAATCATTCTGATCATCTAGAAGCATTTTAACGGTTTTTCTTTATATAAGAATGTAAATTTTATATCAATTTTAAATTCTTTTTAAAGTTTCGGCTCGGTCGGCGTAACTGTTTTTTTGCCCTTGCCCAGCGATTTTAAAGTGGAGACACGTTTTTCACCCCTTTTCAAGGTAAATTTTTTAGTAGTCACATTAAAATGGAGTGTCGGAATAGCAACTATTTTACCGGTCACTTTATCACATAACACATCCTTCACATGCTGTAATTTCTTCTTATCCAAACTATCCGTTAGATAATGTTTCAAGGTTGCGACATCCGTCGGCGAGAGATGATGTATTTCAACGAGATCATCCACATAGGTATTTAATAACCGGATTTTTCCTGTTTTATCCAATTTATTCCAGGATTCGGTTTTATTATTAATGGATTCTTTTTCCAAAAAAGTGTTTATTGTCGCCACTTTGGTTGTTTCGTAATTGTTATCAAAACTATTTAAAAAAACTCCCTTATATTTAATGTTTAAATCAATTTCAGTCGTCATTCTATATACTATTATAGCGGTTTAAGTTTAACTTGTTTTACGATAAGATATTATTAGTTGACTTTATCAACATATCTGCCAACGGCATTACACTCGCCGCCATTGGCATTACACTCGCCGCCATGGGAATTACACTCGCCGCCTTCGGCAAAATATTAGCCTTCGGCATATATTTTTTGTAATAAAACCGGTAATAATAAACCAAAAAGTAAAATATAAAAAAGCCAGTGGCAATAAAATACGATACATTAACCCGATTTTTACTATTTAATTCAATGCCCAACACTTCAATAAATGGATCGGCAATAGTGAATTCATCACCACATAAGCGATGCTCTAGCATGGTTAATAAACAGCCGTTTGTAATGAAAAATAAGAAAAACACACTAATTAATTGGCAAGCTACAATACTTACCAATGATTGTGAGGAATAAAAAAGAAAAATGATAACCACAAATGGCAAACTCACATGATAGGACCGGATTGTATTCCCGAGTGTTTTTTTAGAGATCCGTGACCCCTCGCATAATTTTTCCAAATAATCGATTATTTTCGTTTTTTGTTCGCGATTTAGCATATAAATTACAATGTGCTAAATATTAGAAAAAATAAACCTATAGTATGATAATTATATGCTACAAACATTCATTGAGAAAATAAAAAAAATGGAAAAAAAATGGATTGATTATGTTATTCGCATCATTACAAAATTAGAAAAAAAGAAGAAGAATAGGAAAAATAAGAAAAATAAAGGGGATGAATTTTTGGTTGATTCACGGGTCCAAGTGCTCGCGATTTGGAAAAGTATCAAACAAAATTATATCTTTTATATTGCTATTTTTATCTCTATTTATGCTTTTACGAAATGTCATTATAACAAGAGTAATTTTTTTCTTAGCCTTTTCTCTATTTTTTTCATTACTTTTTATGGCTATTTAGTCCATTATGTCTCACATTCACTCGATACAACCATCTCCAAATTATACAAAACGTATGATAATATTTTTACCCGCAATAAATATTTAAATTGGCTCGCTTTAAAAATGATTAATTTTGGCGAATTTCACGCTAAAACACATCACGATACGGAGATTAATAAAACCAAGAAAAATATTGCCCTCGAATTTATCAACAATATTGTTAGTCAAGGCGGATTACTCATTTTCATTAAATATTTTCTGTTCTTGATCGATAATCGGGTTATTTTGTTATGGGCGTTTTTTTATGCGACGGTTCATAATATTAACTACAATTTCTTATCTCCATTGACACATAAGCAGCATCATCTAAATGATAAAACAAATTATGGTATTGATATTTGGGATATTATTGTGGGTAGTAAATACGATTGGAATACCATTGAAACACATAACCATGGTGCGATCAATTTGATTGTCATTACGGCGGTTATTGTCTATTGTTCTAACAAATTAAAGATATAATAAGATTGAATTTATATATATTAGAATGCGAGCTTGTACGATTACTGGTAAACATAATATCGATGAAATAAATAAAGTAGGTAATGGGTCCTATAAAGCAGTGCGCAAACACATGACCACTTTAGCTGAAAATTTGCTGACACAGCCTTACCAACTCAGCATGCTACGTAATTTGTATATTATTGGTCCCGATTATGTGGAAGCCGAATCATCTCTCTTCTTGAGTGAATTAAACCATAAAATTCAAGGCTACAAAGGACAGGATATCAAGAAAACCATCCATGATAAAGCCTCTTTAATCCAATTGACGGATGTATTGGAAAAGTTGGTAAGTAGTGAATTGACCTGTTGCTATTGCGTGAAACCGCTCTTGGTGCTTTATAAGAATGTGCGTGAACCCATGCAGTGGACATTGGATCGGATTGACAATGCGCTGGGACATACGAGAGATAACACCTGTATTTCTTGCTTAAAATGTAATTTACAGCGACGAGTTATGAACATTGACAAATTCACGTTTACAAAGAAATTAAAGATACAAAAGGTATAGTATATATATGCAAAGACCAATCGCAGTTGGATTAAAAGAGCTTATTTGGCGTAAAGGCGATGAGAGATGTGAACGTTCGTATAGGCAACCGCCGGCGCAAAGCACTGTAGAAACAGCACAAAGCACCATAGAACCAGTGCGAGTAGAACCGGCACTCATGCCATTAACGCCAGATGGCTTCCGCCAAGTGAGCACTAAGAGAGAAGAAGCTAGTATAAAAATAAATGAACGTTATTTAGTCGGACAGGCCACCCAAAACCCGTTTATGTCCGCGAATAATTATGCCAACGATATTGAAGTCCAAATGAATTTTCTCACCCCGCAAAAAAGTTGTTAAGTCTTTTTTCTTTTTTATAAAATAAAGACTTAAATGTAGCTTGTTTATTCTTTTAAAAAGAAAAATGAGTCAAACTTATTCCTCTCAAAAAACATTACTTTTAAACAATCTCATTGGATACTATAAAGAGAATGATAATCTCGACCGTATGCTGAAAATTATTAATGGCGACATCAATATTTCGCTACGGATTGTCGACTGGTTCACAACCAATTATGCGAAAAAGTATTATACCGTTTATGACCTACCAAACGGCAATCGTTTTAAGGTCTATCTCGATTACAAACTGAAGCTACGCTCTTACAGTAAACGCAACTTTGACCCGTTCTGCCGCTGGGATCGCATCAGTATTCCATATAAGGGTGAAACATCTTTACAGACCACACTCGGTCAACTGAATTTTTTCAAGTGGGCGTTTGATAATAATGTTATCGATTATATTGAGACCAATTATGCTGCTATTGAAAAGGATATGAACAATCGAAATAGCACCTCTAAGCGGAAGATGGTGGCGGATTCGAATACAAAGACGCGAAAAAAGCGCGAAGAACTCTCGATATCCGCAGCGAAAACGATTAAACGGGAAGATGTGGAGATTGTGATTAAGTTCAACTAAACAACCTTTTCAAAGGTTGCGCCAAAATACCTTTGAAAAAGGTTGCGCCAAAATACCTTTGAAAAGGTTGTGCTTTAAGGTTTTGTGACACTTTTTTGAAAAGTGTTGTGAGTTTATATTTAAAAAATAATGTTTAAACATAAACTAATGGGCAACAGTATGTCTATCACTCCGACCATAACGTTTGAAGATCTTCAATCGGCCATCTGCGATAAAGAAAAAACACTAATCATCAATACTTTAGATGCGAATATGCAAAGCTGTTTGATCGCCGGCACCTTAAACATTGAGACTGAAGTTGAAGTTTTAAATGCGCTTATGAAAAGGAATACCGAGGTGCGAATTATTGTCTATGGTATGAATTCAACGGATAATACTCCACAAAAAAAATATGAGCAGTTGATGAAACTCGGATTTTATAATGTTTTTATTTACCGCTCAGGGATTTTTGAATGGCTACTTCTACAAGACATCTATGGCGCGGAATTGTTTCCCACGACGGCCGCAAAAGTGGATCTTTTAAAGTATAAAGGGCGGCGGCAGTTGAATACGACGTTGGCACTTTCGCACTTTTGAAAAAGTGCAGCAAAACCCTCGAGCGGGTCTATTTCTCTTATATTTTGACGCACTTTTGAAAAAGTGCCGCAAAACGCAACCCTTCGAATGATTGTGCCAAATAGAACCACCATATTTACACCCGAGGGTTTTGCTGCACTTTTTCAAAAGTGCCCTAGTAATCCGACCTCAGCCAAATTTGAAAAACCGTATCTTTCATACCTTGTAAATCCGTGCTAAACAAGCGCTGATAATTGGTCGGAAACGCATATTGTGCTTTCTTCGGCATAATAAACGACACACTTTGCGCAAATTTACATACCGCCACAATGAACTCTTCGGCCTGCTCCGGCGGTGGGTGACTAATCACATGAATATCATCATACCATAACCCCGCGAGAAAAGTTTTATCATACCGGGCAAAATCGATCTTCAGTAAATCGAGGGGCATGACATTTTCGTATATGGGGCTTTTATTATAACACAACACCAAGTTGGCTAAGGTTTGGACACCGTCTATAAAAGACGGATTACTCGCATGCGGATCGATAATTAAATCTTTGGCATGAGAAATATGGAGATTATCTTTAATGTGCTTGATACATTGATCGTATAACAAAGCCATGGCTTTACTATGTATATAGAGAGATTAATTTTAAATGGTTATATGAAAGCATTAAAGTTCAGTTCAAATTTTTATAAATAGAGAGAGCATCATTCGTCGACTGATTTAAAAGGTGTAAAAAATTGATGTTATTTGAGATTAAATAATATCAATAATATAGTATTCAGTATGCCGAAAGTAAAAACCGCAAATACAAAAACCGCCGAAGCATCCATACCGAAAAAAGGTTTAAAACGCGATACGATTGATAAATTTTACACGACGCCTGCCGTGGCACTCCAATGCCAAGCGCTGATCCAAGCACATCTCTCCATTGGCCCGAGTGATTTAATCATCGAACCGAGTGCCGGCAACGGTGTCTTTCTACCAATCATTAAAGCATTGACAACAAATTATCGCTTTTATGATATAGCACCCGAACACACTGAAATTCTTCAACAAGATTATTTAAAGTTAGCCGTGGATGCCTTTTTACCGAATGAAAAAATCCATGTCATGGGTAACCCTCCATTTGGCCGACAATCGTCCCTCGCGATCAAATTCATTAAAAAATCATCTGCGTTTTGCCATAGTCTCTCGTTCATCTTACCGAAAAGTTTCAAGAAAGACAGTTTGAAGAAAACATTTCCCCCTTATTTTCATTTGCTGAGTGAAACTGATTTACCAGAAAAAGCGTTCTTGGTGGATGGCGTCGAATACAGTGTGCCATGTGTCTTTCAAATCTGGGAAAAACGCACCACGACACGTGTGGTAAGTGAAAAAATAGAACCCACCAAATTTACTTTTGTCAAGCAACCGGAACAGCCGGATATTTCGTTTCGCCGGGTAGGTGTCAATGCCGGTGTAATAGACACTGTCGCCTTAGAGCAAAAAAGTGCGCAATCGCATTACTTTATTAAATTCGCCGCAGACATTAAGTTTGACCCGGCTCTCTTAGCAAAACTGCGAGCACTGACCTTTGCGTCCGACAATACGGTTGGCCCACGCTCCATTAGCAAACAGGAATTAAGCAAAGAATTTAACATGGTCTTTTGCGGAGATTTTCCCGTGGGGGTAGTTGAGAAGTAAATGACTACCGCGCACAAAGCGCACTTTAATTAATGGGAATGCCACATTACTGACAATAATATAGATTAATTTTTTGGCCTTTTCTTCGAATATACTTTGGTTGAATATACGGCCTTCGCCAATCATATTGGATGGCATAAATTTACACCCTTTGGCAGTAAAGGTTTTTTGATCGTATGTGATCGTTGGCTCATTGGCATCGATATGGTCATGTGGACCACAGCCGGTAATATGTTTGAGTGGATAATTGGCGGCTAGCCAGGGTTCGATAAAATGTGAAAAGGGTCGGCCATCTTGAAATATAGTTTTTATCTGATCGGGCGATAAGGAATCAAAACCGATATTGGTGAGCGTATGCGTAAAGGTGGTATTTAATTGAATGCTTGGCATGGTTGACGGGACTTCGATAACATTTGAACATACTTCGGTTGTTTCCATCTTATATATTTACTCTGATTATTTGAATTACTTTTTATTTCAATTTTATTATTTATTATATATAAGACAAATGGTCACACGCATAAAGAAAAAGAAAACTAAGAAGGGCCTCAAAACTAAAAAAGGCGGCAAAAGAAAAGCAGACGATATTAATATACCGATTACGATGGTTCGCTACAAAGATAAAACATGGGGTGATGTTTTTATACAAGCGGATAAAGCCGCCAATAATAAATATTATAGCGCGCATCCACGGATACCCGCAAAAGAGGTTCCAGAGAAAAAGGTTAAAAGACGTGAAGTAAAAGACATCAATAAACCGATTAATCTAGCTCTTATTGGTAGTGATGCGCATGGTAAAATATATATACAAACGGGTGGTCAAATAAAACGTCGGCAGACGCACAAAAAGCGGCGAAAGTTCTGAAAAACCAGAAATTATAACTTTTCAATCAAAACGGCCTTCGCAATTTTCTTCATGATTTTATTCTCACTATCGAGAAAAGATTCACGGCCACCCATACATTGATTCATGATTTGTAAATAGACATCATTCAGGCGATGTTCAATATTCATACAGGATGGATGTTTCTGACTCCACGGAATCATCATATCGCCATTCTTCTTGGTCACATGTTTAATGGCCTTGCGTAGGCGGTCATAGGTGCTATTCTCTTTTTCCCAAACATTATCATCATGAACATACATAATCTCTCGTTTGCCATCACTACAATGAATTGGGCGTTTGTAAATATCCATTTCATTGAGTTTTTTAATGATTATACCACTAATCCCTTCCACATAGCCAAGCTTACCCACATCTTCGAGATCAGCAAATTCCAAGGTCATCGAATTCACAAAATCCATAATGTTCATGGCATCTTTACATTGCTCATTCAAAAAGAACTGTAGATTAAAGGTTTTGTTATGACTATGGCTGTTATTTTGATAAACATTTGCGGGGCCATTTTGTTTACATACATCGATCATCTGTTTTTGAAATTCTTGATTCTGTTTTTGTAATTCTGTATTATTTTTCACGACTTCTAATACAAGATTCGTTAATACCGACACATCGGGCAGTAAAACGGGTGGAGTCTTATCGTCCGGTTCATCTGAACCAACAATACATTTCTTTTTATGTTTCCATAAGCCAACATTTGACTTATATTCTTTACTACATACACCGCATATATAATGCGCGGTTTTTTCGATTAACGAAATATTAACATTTATTAACTTTGTATGTTTGCGTGTCAATACATGTTTTTTATAATCACTTTCCTTGCTCGTTGAATAGTCACAACATTCGCATCTAAATTTTTTGGCGATTTTGGGCGACTTTTCGATTAACATTATCTCTATATTTAGTTAATAGAAAAATCTCCTAAATACTTTTCGCTAAAAATATTAGCATCACAACATTTTCGGAGAAAAAATAAAAAAGAGAGCATAATGGTCACATCGTCCATTTTTCCAGGGTTTTTGCCAGGGTTTGCGCGGGCTTTTGATTTTTGGACATTTTTAAAAATGTCCAAAAACGAGTTCTGGCGATCAAACCTAGAAAATACCTTTCCATGGATTTTTGGGAAATATAGTTTTTAAAATACTTTTTTCCTAAAAAATATCTAGCATTTCCAGCGGCTGCCGCACTCAATACATGTCACAAAGGTGGTCATCGGTTCATCGGCAGAACGCGTTTGCAGTTGATAGTAGCTACATTTCTTGGATTTACATTTGCGGCAGGTGAAATTGTCCGTCGATGCTTCTAATTTGGGAGCGTATTTATTCTCATCACGCACTTTCTTTTCTTCGATAAGTTTTTGCCAACGCGCCGGCGCCATATCCTGGTGTGTCATCGAACCGACTTCATGTGGTTTGACGGCCTTACTGAATAAGCGGTCACGAAAATCAGCGGATTGTTTGAGATTGACATAGATCGAGCGGAGGCGGTCAATATAGAGTTGGACGAAAAAGGGGTTATCCCATTTCTTCACAATATTACGTTCACCGGCATCTTTGACACAATAGTTGTATATACTCTTTTCCATATTTTGAATACTGTTGGTAGATAAGGGTGTACATAATTCTTGGAGTTTTTCGCAAACATTTTGGCGGAATTCATCGGGATTGGTAATGGTTCGCATTTCGTTTAGTTACTAAAGAGAGATGTATTTATATTCGTTTCAATTTTATTTGGCACTTTTGGAAAAGTGCAGCAAAACCAAAAGGTTGCGCCAAACATTAGAATAAAATATTAAAGTGAATTAAATATTTTATAAACCTTCGCATATATTGAAATAAATCCTATGTTAAAAAAGGAACATAACCTTTTATTTTTTTATAATTTATTAACAAATTTACATATATTATGCTTGCGGTAGTAATTTACCCGGGTGAGGAGGAATTGAACCATCTTCATTTTTATATAGCCATTTTCGTAACTCAAATTTATGAGAATACGAACGCGGATCTTGCGGGACAAATATCATGATATGTTGCCATAGTTCAGATGGCAGCGCGGGTAATAATTCGTTTTTTCTTACGGTATTGTCTAACCAAGCAGCCATCTCATTATCTTTCAGGTCGGCCTGGCTTTTAAACATTCCATGGCTGCTAAACAACTGCTTAAAGGGTGCTGGTGCTTGATTGCTTTCCATTTTCTTTATTGCTTCTTGTATTGGTTGTTTATCGTAATTTTATAAAAAAGTATTTCAATTTTTTGGTGTAGAATTTACCAATTTTTTCGAAATTAATCGACGTTTTAAATGTAAACAGTTTGGTTTTGTTGCACTTTTCCAAAAGTGCCTTAGTCATCATCTGAGAAAGTATAAACTTCTTCCTCCAGTTCTTGTGTAGTATCGACAGATTCCTCCTCATCCTCTTCATCTTCCACCGTAGACTTTTTACTGCTTTTTTTCGCCGGCGCTTTCTTTTTTGCCGGTTTCGCTTTTGTTGTTTTTGTTTTTTTTGTAGCTACAACCTCTTCGTTCTCTTCCGGAGACACTTCACCCGATTCAAGTGTATCTTTGTCCGACACTACAAAATCATCTTTTAAATAGCCATGTGCCGTTAATAAGGCGGGATCAACATTGGCCAACTCATCTTCACTGTATTCATCCTCATCCCCGATATCTTCAAAGCCGCCAAACAATTGCGTATATACTTTTAGCCATAGTTCTTTGGTGAGATCGAGAAAGCCGGCATCCGCTGTTATTCGCACCACTGCGCAGGTCCCAAAAAATAAATCTTTATCAATCGGTGGTGGGAAATCATATTTGTTCTCAAAATTCGCTTTACCGGTTTGTTTACCCCAAACTGCTATATACATCTGTTCACCATCTACAGTGACTTTCCATGTATGCCTACAAATAAAATCATCACTTACACGAAACCCACACTTCTTATAAAGTATATCGTTCGAGATTTCTTTGGTTTTTAACGTTTTAATAGTGCCATTGGTTTCAATTAAAACAATAGATACTGCTTGTTCCTTTTTCTGCGGTTGTGGTTCCATTTTTACTATTTTATTTTATTATTGTAATAGGTTTAAATAGTTTCCCTTTATTTATATAAAATGCGCATCTATATTTTATCAAATAGTCTTCTAAAAAAAAATAGTTTAGCCAAATTAGAACCCTATTTCCAAGGCACACGCCATATCAGTTATATTTGGTCCATACAGGGACTTTTACAAGTGGAAAACAATAAAATTTATCAAGTGCGTATCCATGATGTCTTAGCGCGCAAATCTTTATTAGGCGCATACCCCATCACGATTGATGAAAGTGAATTTATCCGTGAAGAAGAATGTTTTCAAGTTGCGCCACGGTCTTACAAAGAATACACAATACTGAAATCTTATCGACTGTCACCCACGAGTAACGTAGAATGGGTGCTCGAATACAAAGATGACGAATTACACGATAATTATTTTCAGCTGCCGACGACGGTCGATATCCATACACCAAAAATTAAAGCGGAATTGCTGGAATTTTTGAATTTATAAAAAAGGGGTTAAATAGGTATGGTGTATTAAATTAAAATGCGCGGGATTGTTATTGCTTGTCCCGAAAGATATGAATTAATCTGTTTAAACAATATTTATTTGTTACGTCGCCGATATAATTGCCTCTTACCGATCGAAATCTGGGAAATTGGAACAGAGATAACCAATGAAACACGCGAAAAAATGAAAAAAGAACGGGTCACTTTTAAAAATGTGAAGGATTATTGCGCGAATCCTGACCACTGGAAAGGATTTCAAGTGAAAGTGTTTGCGCTTTATCATTGCGCATTTACTGAGGCAATTTTATGTGATGCCGATATGACCTTTTATAAAAGTCCCGAAATTATTTTTCAAAATGAAAATTACAAGAAGACTGGCACGTATTTTTTTCGGGATTTAGAGCGATGGCAATTCTACAACCTACAAGAAAATTCCGAAAATAAATTTCAAAACTTAACATTCTTTAACAAACGAAAGGCTTTTATAAAAAAATGTTTACCACAGCAAACAGCATTCTTCCCACCGGAATGGGCGTATATTTATGATGAAGCCATTCCCAAGCAGCCAGTGAAAGAAGCTTTACAAGAATCAGGTGTCGTTTATATTAATAAAACTATACATAAGGAATCCTTGGAGCATATATTTCGATTAAATGAAAATCACGCGGAGACGTATGAATATGTATGGGGGGATAAAGAAACCTTTTGGCTCGGTTGTGCCATGGCAAACAAAGCATATTATTTTAACGATACAGCATGCTTTAGGTATACTGACGGCTGTTTAACTCATGCTTATAAGAACCAGCTTTTTTGGAAACAAAAATAAATAAGTTCTAATCTTTCTGAAAGTAATGTCCGTCTATATAAAATGTTTTTTTCGATTGTAAAATGGGTTCTTATTTCATTGACCCTTATTTTATTAGTTCACCATCTCTATCTATTTTTGATGAATACATTAACCGTGCCAAAAATCAAGGATTTGGTAAATAAGCCTACGCAACAGTATAAAGATATTTTTGAGACCTTACAGCAAACTCATAAACCCGAAGATCCAACAGAGAGTAATACAATGACTGCGGAATTATCGTCTTTTTTGAATGATTTAAAAAAAACGAAGTCATTAAATAGCTTAGCAAATGGAATGGGTTCAAATGGAATGGGTTCAAATGGCATGGGGTCAAATGGCATGGGTTCAAATGGAATGGGTTCAAATGGAATGGGTTCAAATGGCATGGGCCCAAGTGGAATGGATATCAATACGTCCGATATTGGTTATTCGCTTTATTAAAGTTCAAGATATATATCCGGTTCAAAGTATAAGTCGCCGGCTTCAAGATCAATCGCATTAAAATCGTCATAATAATAGGTTTCTAAAATTTTCCAGGACATATTGCCAAATAAGATCAACAAGACGAAGGTCATGAAACTCATCATTTTGAATTATTAGAATACCAGAAGAGGTATAAAATAAATTCAATTTTATATATATAAAATAAATATAAAGCTATCGCGTGTATTATAACTAAAAATGTTCTTAACTCCAGATGAAAAAATGTATTTATTAAATCGATTGCCAACTTTAGAACTTTCCTATGAACCCAAACTACATAAGAAAGTTTATGCGCCGTTTTATTATATTATTCCGAAAGGGCCGAAAGCGTTAATTTGGTATACGTATTGGAAAGACAAAAATGTGTGTTTGCTGATAAAGTTAAATGAACGAGGGAATTATAGTGACGTTCAGTTGTTTTCAACCGTTTTCTCGGATCAATTAGCATTAGGCACGATTATATATGGCACCTATTTTATACATGTTAATCGGCATTATTTTACGTGTGAGCACTTGTATTATTATAAAGGTTTAGCGGTAACAAAAAAAAACTATAAGGAACGATTACATTTACTTTTAGAGATTTTTACCGTTCATGTCGAGCAATTGGCCTATACCGCCTCTAGTTTAGTAGTCGGGTTGCCAGTTATTACTGAAACCTATGAAGGAGCTTTAGCCCATATGGACCAGCTTCCTTTTAAAACCTATGGTATTGGTGCTTATGGAATGGATGCTTATGGAATGGATCCTTTTACTAATAACGCGTTTGCTTCTACGCATGCTCCGACTAGTAGTAATGTGTTTGCTTCTACGCATGCTCCGACTAGTAGTAATGCGTTTGCTGCTACGAACGCCTCTAAATTTGCTACTACACATAATACATTTATCTCTTTACAAAAAGCGGTATTTAAGGTGAAAGCGGATTTAGCAGCGGACAATTATTTGCTTTATACCGCCGAAGAACATTTTTACGAAACCGCAATGATTCCAACTTATAAATGTAGTGTAATGATGAATACGCTATTTAGAAAAATAAAAGAAAATGCAAATTTAGATTTATTGGAAGAAAGTGACGAAGAAAATGAATTTGAAAATAACGCTATTGATAAATTTGTTGATTTAGAGAAAAGTGTTCGAATGGAATGCGTATTTTCCAAACGCTTCAAAAAATGGCAACCGGTAAAAACAGTTGGAAACCAGGCGAAACTGATTACTTTAAAAGAACTTCAGACATTTTTAAAAAAATAAAATATAAAGAAAATATATAAATGTCCGCACCACCTGAAAATTCACCATTGACAGATCATATCTCTAACATTGACAAATTAGTAGCTGCCAAAACTGTAACTAGCGGTGGCGGAAAACGTCGAAGCCGTCACTATCGCCAACGCGGTGGTATTTCCGATGCGGCGGCAACCAGTGCCGCAAAAATAATTTCTGATGCGCTCGGTCAAACGGGTGGGCGCCGGCGTTCGCGCCGCCTGCGTAAGCGCTCGGGTAAATCACGCCGCCATGCTACGCGTTCATACAGTGCCGGTGGCAAGCGTAAGCGCACGAAGCGAAGAACCCATCGCCGTAAGCGCATGTCCGGTGGTATTGTTTTATTGTAAATAATTTCTCATTATTAAAAAACTTATCATTTTAATAATGAAAATATATAGTGCTAGTATATATGTTAATTAGCGGCGGCAGAAAAAGCATGAAAAAAAGTATTAAGAACCGCAGCCTTAAATATAGAAAAAGGGGGGGCTGCGGAATGGCCGCATGGTCACCGGCGCCTTTTGATGGTGTAGGAACATCTTCTGTAGGCACCGATGTAAATTTTGTAAAGCAACCTACGTATTCGACCATGCAAGTAGGCGGTGGTATGGGTTATGGCTATGATAGTGGTGCGGATGCGAGCACCTATGGTGGTAATTATTTTCCGATAACCAAGGCGTGTATGGCAGGTAATGATCCTAGCCGTGGTGGTAATAATTTTATGAGTGGCGGTCGTAGTAGAAAAAGGCGTCATGTGAAAAGTGGTGGACGCAAGAGCAAACGCAGTGGTAGTAAACGCAGTGGTGGCAAACGCAGTGGTAGTAAAAAATGGAAGCAGCGTGGGTGTAATAAGAAAGGTGGTTTCATCCCCATTTAGAACATATCCTCTTCTTCATCCCACATATCATTTTTTTTATTCATTTTACCAAATGTATTAATATAAGTGGCAGCCGCCGCGGCACCTTTCCCTAATAAGTTTGTGCTTGTAGGTAGTGTATCCACTTTGCTTTTTGTTGGTGCCGCTTTGTTAGGTAGTGTTTTACTTTTTGTTGAAACTGCTTTGCTTGGCACTGCTTTGCTTGGCACTGCTTTGCTTGGCACTGCTTTACAAGTTTGTGCTTGCTCCGTCCATTTATCCAATACATACAAATGACTCTTTGTATGCATTACCGTATAATTATTTTGTAAATAATATTTTCGCCGTTTCTGCCATTGACTTAGAAAGACCTCATGTGAATCCACAATATCAACCACCAGTGGTCGTTCGTGTTTCACTCGTAAAATCCGGCCCACTGCTTGGACAATATCCGTTTTCGGTGTCGCCAGCACTAAGGTCGTTAATGTTTTGATATCCAATGCTTCTGACGCCATCGCATAAGTGGCAATAATAATCTGGCATGTCTCACTTTTTTTTAAATCGGCTTCTTTCATGCCCCCCACATAATATCCGACGGTCGCCATTTGCCGATGTTTTATCGCATCATGTAAATATTCCAGCAAACATTTATTATGTGCCAAGACCATCACTTGCTGGTCGGATTTGATTTCCAATTCTTTTGCCAAGACGGTAAGAATGAATTCACTACGCCCATTAAACGCACACAATTTCGAAATCATGGTGCTATAGGCTGGATTACCACGATAGTCGTAACACATTTCATTAAATTCTTGGTCGGCCGATACATATTGAATGGCTTTCACTAGAACCGCGTCGGTTGATTCACGCTCTTCACTATAGACGATCTCTCCTAAAAACATCTTGAAGACCTTGGTTAACCCATCCTTTCGCTGCATGGTGGCGCTCAATCCCAGTGTATACTGTGTCATTATTTTCTGGAGTGAGCGGCAGAAGACTTCCGATGAAATATGGTGGCATTCATCCACGATGGTTAGACCGAATGATTCAAAGAGGGTGTCGGGGTATTCTTTCATTGAGAGCGATTGGAGCATCCCGATAACAATATCTTTGCCTTCAATATCAATGAGCTGACCTTGGATACGGCCGACTTTGGCTCCCGGGAGAAATTGCTCGATGCGTTCAATCCACTGATTCAACAAGAAGCCTTTATGGACAATGACCAAGGTTTTTTTCTTCAGCTCCGCAATGATTTTTAAAGCGATCACAGTTTTCCCACGACCGCACGGTATTTCCAAGAGGCCGCCACCGACCTTATACGCATTTTCTTTATACACCTTCACAATATGGTGTTGATAATCACGTAAATCTCCGGCAAACGACAACCGAATATCCGTCCCGAGAGGTAGGCGATTTTCTTCTGCTTCACCGTAATTTTTCAACCCATAATAACGGGGTAAATAATACTTACCCGCGGATTCTCGATAGACCGGATATGGAGGTGGCTGGATCGGTGCTTTGGGAATAAAAGGGCGCACGTTTAGCTCGTCTTTGATGACCCGCTGTTCTTTGATGTCCAAGCATTCTTTATAAATGGTATACCCTTTGACGCCGAGATAGGTGCTTATATTTGCGGTGCTTATATTTGCGGTGCTTATATTTGCTGTGCTTATATTTGCGGTGCCTACTATCGTTGCTTCAGCTACGCTTGCCATTTTCTTATTTATTCTCTGGAATCTCTCTTTATATTCAATTTTATTTTATAAAAAAGATATACCTATGTTATATATATGCAAAGTTTTAAGAAATCATTTGATCATCTTGTTTCAGAAACCCCGTCGCAATTAATTTTAGGTGTAATCTTTGTTTTTTACATTTTGTTGAATATCCAAACGCCGGACGTTTTAGCTGGACCCATTGATACGCTCTTTGGCAAGGTTTTAGTCGTTGCGGTCGCTGCGGTGATTTTCATGAAAACCAATCCGGTCATCGGAGTTTTAGGCTTTGTGGTGGCATATCAACTCATTAAAACCGCCAGTGTCGCAACTGGCACCTATGCTTTAAAACATTATATGCCTTCGGAAACCGCGAAACTATGTGAGCTTCAAACTTTTAATGAAGAAAAGATCAGCACTCAGACACCAGAACATACAGCAGTAGCCATAACAAATGTGAGTGGCTCGTTGGAAGCCGAGATGGTAGAACAGATGGCGCCATTAGTAATGCATGGCGGTGATTCGGGTTTAGATTATAAACCTATTTTAGATGGCCAACACTCGGCGGCACTCTTAAGCGAAATTTAATCTTAAAATGATTTAATTTTAAAAACGATATAAATTTTTATATTGTTTTTTATGTGGTTACAAGTTTACGTGGTTACGAGTTTACGTGGTTACGAGTTTACGTGGTTACGAGTTTACGTGGTTACAAGGTTACGCCGGCACAAAATGCATCGGCTTTTGCTTATTCAAATAAATATGTAAATCCCCTAATTTTTCTAGGCCCGCGTAAACCTCCGCGTTTTTATCCATACATTTTTTGGTCATAATATAATCCATGATTGTTTTACTGGCATCTTGGACATTATAAATAGCATGGGGATATCCCGTCATCGCGAGTTCGGCTGTCCCAAAATAGTCTGTGTAAACCACTTTCCCCAGTAAAGCCTTTAATTCCGGCGTCAATTTATTCGTTCGTGGTGCCGTATGGCTTTCTAAAATTCGCGTGAGCGGCAATAAATCATGACTCATGTTGCGCTTTTGTGAGCTAATGTAAAAATTCTTGGCCGGATTCGCACCGGGTTTGGCTAACCACGCAAACCCGACTTGATCGCCACATTCGCCACTGCTATCGGGCTCATTACAATCCGTCGCATATTCACATAATTCTTCATCGTAGATTTGTTTGGAATTCGCCGTTTCATCTTTGAAAAAGCTACGGCCATAATCGATAATCTTTAGCATATAGCAGGATTTAAAGGTAATGGCGCGCGAAGAAGAGATATAATAATGATATTCAATATACTTCCCCTCCACCGGTTTATAGAGATAGAGATTGTCGAGATGTAGATCGTAATGGGTAAAATTATTCTTCAGTTTCGCTAAAGGGATATAGAGTTGAAACAAAACCCACATCATTTCGTTTTCGATGAAGGTTTCGTCACGGGCGAGATCGCCCAATGCTTTTATATCTTTTAAGTGTTGAATTAAAATCGCCAAATTTCTTGATTCACGGCACGCATCATTGTAATCCGGATAAGATTGTAAACTCAAGCCATTCTTTAAAATACTTACATCATCAATCTGCTTCTCTTGCATTTGTGTCCACGCCTCCTCATAATTATAAATGTAATAGCCATATGTTTCCAAAAAACAAGGGTAGTGTTTATTCAGTTTGTTAACGTATTGGCCGACGATATACTCGTAGAGCAAATTATCGGCATTGATTGTTTTGGCGGATTTTAAAATCGCATATGATTTATACCCGCGGTGGTCATATTCAATCTGATTAATAAAACCATTGACGGAATCCGCACCGATGCGCTTAATTGGCGGCACCACATAATTAAATTCGGTAAACCCGCCGAAATGTTTTTTAATTTCGTCGGTGAGTTTGCCGAAAGCCAAACAAACGCCCGCATCGGAACAAAGAGCTTGTAAAAAACGCGCTTTGCGTGTATGTTTGGTTTGCCGGAAAAAACGAACAATCTTCTTGGCCGCACTACGCTTGATGCTGCTTGTTCGGCGTTTTATGCGTTTACTTTTGTTCATTTTGCTTTGAGGGCTGCTATTCTTACGCTTGAGACTGCTGCGCTTGAGACTGCTCTGCTTGAGACTGCTGCGCTTGAGCAAGCTGCGTTGGGGAGTCATACTTTTAAAGCTCATACTTTTCTGGGGACTGCTGCGCTTGGGGCTGCTGCGCTTGGGGCTGCTGCGATTGGGAGTCATACTTTTAAAGCTCATACTTTTGGGGCTCATACTTTTGGGGCTTATGCTACTCCGCGTGACGAGGTCATTCATTGGACTGCCCCTTTCGCCTAAAATATATTTTTTCGATTGACGCGTTTCCATTAGTATATTATATATTTATTTTTATCTATTTGCTCGCCTTATACATTGGCAACGCCTTATACATTGGCAACGCCTTATACATTGCCTCTACCACCCACTTTGCCGCCCCCTGACATTCGTGCTGAGTTAGCCGCAATCCCATTAATCATTCTCGTGGCGCTTTTCCACAGAAATAACATGACCAATGCCCCCACGATAATTTTTAGGAATGTCGCATTCATTAATTTTTTTATGATTTCGTTATTCAGTATACTCGCCGAATCTTGCCGCGCCGTCACTAAAATCTCGCCATCATCTCCCGTCGGCCGACAGTCTATATAAATTTCCGCGGCACTATTCGATATTGGTCCATTTGGATTGAAATAAAGCCCACCCGGATTCAGGCTTTGATCGATCGTTGGGATATTGACGGGATAAGGTATGACCTGCTTTAACATTTGTAAGGCTTGTGGTGAAATAGCAATCGCATCATCAATATGAAAAACAATATAGTCCATATCGGAAGCAATTGGCTCGATTTCCCCACCATTGCCAAATTGATCTGTATTTTTCGTTATGCCATAACATTTGTCTTTAAAGAGCATATTCCATAATAAGTTAGCGCCGGTATAGGAGAAATACGGCGTCATAGGAACGAATTTGTTTAAGGAAAATGTGGCATTATTGAAAATCGTATGCTGACCGGGAGTCGCAGCAGTTTGTTTGATTACGCTCATCATTAAATCGAAATAGGTAGAGCTGTCAGAGACACTGGTGGATGATGCTTTAATCGGAACACAGACCATTAATTTTTTGGCAAAGTTTGTGCTGGCGTGAAAAATCATTAATTCCGCATCGGCTTTTTTCCCATTAAAGGTATGGATCGAGGGTGAAACTAATAAAACCGCTTCAACCATATAATTCTCGTCATTATAGACAACCGGCGGCGTCGCGACCTCATCCACTTCCATCACCATCATCATTTGCGCATTCCAGATGGATAAGGTGGTCGGGGTATAATTGAATTGATAGGAGCATTTTAATTTACAGATTTTCTCGGTTTGTAGATTTTTGACAATATTAATAGGCGAGGTACATTGGATTACATTTCCCATTTGCTTTTTTATATACTATACATATTAAATATTGTATTTTTCATAAAGCAAATTAATGTTTAGCGCTATATATTTATAAAAAATATCGCGGTTTTATATAAGAGGATGAAGTTGTCCAGGACAAAAATAGCAAAATTGCTAAAAACTGGCAATCAAAGTAGAAAGAATATAAGACAGCTTAGACGTAATAAAAGTGTTGCTGCTAAGCAAAGTTTGAGCCTGAACCCAGATGATATGGTTTTTCCCGAGCGCAGGAAAGCACGATCGGAACATAAACGAGGACCTGTAAATTTGCGATTGAAAACACTGAAACGGCAACGAGGTGGAGACCTTACCCCTGAAGAAAAAGCTTTTACTGAAAGAGTACAAGCTGCCAATGATGAAGCTGCCAATGAGCCTCTCAAAGTTCGCCGCCCTGATGAAGCCTTGACCGAGGAAGGAGCAAAATATAAACAAAGTGTTGAAAATTCTAAGAAAGAACTTGCTATGGCTGAAAATGAGAGTAAACAAAATCCAAAACCTAGTAAAATTATGGAAAAAGTTCAAGAAAACAACCGTAGAAAAGAAGAAATGGAAAGCAGCGACGAAAACAGGTCACCTGGAGATATAAATGAAGATGAAGCAATTGAAAAACATTTAAAGGAAAAAGCAAAAGAAGAAATAGAAAGCAGCGACGAAAACAGGTCACCTGGAGATATAAATGAAGATGAATCAATTGAAAAACATTTAAAGGAAAAAGCAGAAAAAGAAGCAGAAGCAAAAGAAGCAGAAAAAACAAAAAATGAAACAAATCTTAACGCTGCCAGCGAAAAAGCGGGTGATATACCCGAGGCGGCTCCCGCTCAACCATTGGGACCAGAAAATCAAAGTGAGCCAAAACAATCTGGCTCAGAACAATCAACCGTAATTAAAGTGATCACCAAATTCCCCACTCAGGCAGCTCAAGACGCTAATGCCGATTTAACTAAATATAACATAACGAATTATTATGAATTCACCATTGAAAAAACTGTACAATCTGTTGAAGAAACTTTAAAAGCTATAAAAATCCAAGATAAATTACCCGAGGCATACGAAAGTCTACCCGATATTGAGGACAGTATTGTCTTTGACCCGCCGGCGGATAAACTTTTTATAGGTAATAATACGACACCCTATACAGCGGATAAAAAAGATACACTAAGTGAGACAAACCCATTAATCATTATAGCAAGTGGCGCCGTAAAACTACAATTAAATAACAAAATTTCCACGAATATTGAAACAGTGAGTTTCCCGGCGGATGCGAAAATCGATGATGTCATTGCGAAATGGAAATCCCAGATTGGCGAAGACTTCTTGTTTTTCGATAAAGATAAAAATACACCGGTTTTGATCGATTATGAAGGCAAGCATAAAGGTTTAAGTTTAAAAAAAGTAATTGGTATTACAGGTGGCAAAAAAACGTTATACATTCGTTCTAAATTATATGTGTTTTTCCAACGGATTTTGTATGGCGATCTTTACTATTTAATTGATATGCAGTATATCCGTAATTTGTTCGATTACTTGGAAAATTCGAGCGAAAAAGCAGAATACCAAGACTTGATTAAATTTAAAGATTTACCGATGAAAGGTGTGAATGCAACGAAGAACAAGACTGCGAAAGAATGGAAAGAAGAAGATGAAATCCCGGAAGACGAAGTCCTGGAAGAAGAAGGGGGCGGCAACCAAAAAAAGAAAGGAAAAATGCGGTCGAAATTAAAGAAATTGCTGAAAATCGCAGACAAAAAGATAGCAGAGAAAAAAATGGCCGAACAGGCAGGCGGAGCAGCATTAGCAGGCGGCTCGTGTACCGACCTCGTATGTACAGGACCAGGAATGACGGGTGGTGCTAATCGGTTTTGGAGAGAGCCGGCACAACGTGAAGCAGATACGCGCTTTGTCGGGTTCCCTGTGCCGGAAATGACGCCTAAAATTGAACAAAAGAAAAGCACTACTAAATACCAAGAAGCTTTAATCGGCAAAAATGAAGAATTTTTTGATGATCTTTTCTTTCTACCCGGCACCAAAGATGTGAAAGAAGAAGGCATCAGTGAATTACAAGCCCAGATCGATACGACTATCTTAGGGCAAATGCGCGAATTTTTGACCAATTTTATGAAATGTCCAGAAGTGGGTGTTAATTTTGGGGAAGATATGTTAACTGATAGCGGTCTGAATTTAATCATGGCGAATTTTTTAAAAGAAGGCACCGGATTTTCGGATATTTGGGCAAACAACGACGTTCAAGCGGAATTAAAAACACAGCTCAATATAATACTAAGTAGAGATCCCAGTAACAATGAGGAGCTTCCCCCGATAGATGACTTAACCCCCGATGAACAATTAAAGAGATCAGACGAACAATTGGATGCAGAATTATATGTGTTCAAACTGATTGCGCCTAAAATCGTAGGCGATACGTCGGACAAATGGCAAAACAAGGTTCAATGGAATCCGGCCAAAAAAGCCTTAGAGCTAATGGATGGAATAACACCATTGACAACAACAAAAGAAGATAAAGTTGAAAATTTTTATATGCTTTTGGAAAAAATAAAATTGTATTACGAGGATAATCCGAATATGAAAAGCACAAAAATGTATGATTTGGACGGAGATGTGATCAAACCAACCCAAACCAGCACTACGATTAAAAACTGGATTAAAGGTACTAGCACGATACCTGCCGGAATAACACGTGATGAAAATGGGCTACCGGTTTTAACAGCGAAGGAAGATGGAATAGTTATTGAATATGATGGCATTATTCATAATCCAATTGAAGTTGTGAATACGTTTATTGCGAACTATAAATCTTTTCGGGTGCTGGCCAGTGCGGAAAAAAAAAGCCAATACCAAAATTATGATCAATTCATTCGACGATTTGTTCGTTTGCTCGAAAACCCGGATAAGGTTCCCAGTTTAGAAACCGGTCTCATTAATGAATATATAGAGCAGGATCTCAAGATAGGCGACCCGAGTCTAATAAAGGAAGATAATGCTACACAGAACAAAGCGGTTTTACAGATGATTGCTTTTGCGAATTTTATAAATATGACATTAGCGATCGATTTGAGTAAAGCCAAGCAGAAGGGTGGAGCCGTTTTCGGAAAACCCAAAGAGGGAGAAAAGGGTTATATTGATCCCAACCTTCAAGTTGATATTGGTGACTTAAAACAAGTTAAAGAGAATGAAGAAATTGTAAAAAATCCGACACAAGGAATAGAAAATGTAACAGATACGGCTTTGGCGGCCGCAGCTGTATTGGGTGTACAGCAATTATTAGTGAATGCGGCTGTCCAAGCGGCGGCAGCTAGTGCGGCCAGTGCGGTTAAAGTCGCACTGGCATCCGCTTGGACGGTTTCATTCGGCGCAGCGGTCGGAGCGATGGGCATGGCGGGAGCAGTGATTGCGACGGCCGGTATTGGTATTGTATTAGTCGTAGCCGTAGCGGCAATTAAAGCCTATTTAGACCGGTTAGCCAAACGGAATATCGAATTTTTAGAAGCCGTGAATGAGTTTTTGGATTTGCTCCAATATATGTCTATGCCGATTGATAAAATAAATCAAGCCTACACCATGCTCATTCGTAATTACCCGGATCCTATTTATGTCAGTTTTTTAGTTTATCGGTTGTTTGAAAAAAATAATGTAATCCGTCTACGTGGATTACTAAACAAACCCACCACCAGTAAAGATGAAGTCGATTTTTATAATGTTTGGCAAGTGGTGGCACAAATGGATAAAAAAGAACCGCTTACCATTGATACAGCCAAAGAGAAATCCACATTATTGGCCTATCGAGGATTGAAAGCATTCAGGCGCGGAATTCGAAATACTATTACACCTCGATTTTTTGCCGATAAAGGTAAAATTAAAAAGGTTATTGAAAAAGCGCAAGCAGAATTAACGGCAGCCGTAAAAGCGCAACCAAATCTGGCCGGCCTACAAACCAGTATTACGAGTGCCATCAAGTATGCCATTAAAACCGGTCAAGACCAAAAAACACTATTAAATAAGGTGGAAAAAAGTTATATTAAAAATAAAAAGAAATTAGACCCGAAAGGTAAAATCGAAAAATTAGTGGAGAAGAAGAAATACACAAAAATTCCACAAGCCATTTCGTTTCTCTTGGCAGCCACAGATAAGACCACGGATATGGAGTTATATAAAGATTGGTTTGTCTATTTTAGTATGCGCTATGGCATCCCAGATAGCATGGAAAATGTGTTTGCCGATATCAAGAAACATATTACCGCACTAAAAGAAGCCCGTGGCTTGCTCCACGCTGTCATCGATGATCCTACCGGCAAAGAGAAAAAAGACCAGGTAGATAATTTAAAAATGAAATACTATTTGAACTTTATTTCCTATCTCTTTTTGAACGCACAAACCGGGACCCGCATTGAGCTATTCAACGACAAAAATATTATGAAGAAAATGAATGCGTTTTACCAATATATTGGTGCCGGCGATTTTTCACAGAGTTACAAGTATGTCCACCCGAACGGCTATATCAAGCGATTCTTCTCACAATTGCGTATTAATTTCAAAGTGAATGATATTGATCCGAATAAAGTTGCTGAATTCCCTGCGCGAAAAATGGATATGAAAAAAATGGTGGACAAGTATGCCGAAAACCGGATGGTGGTCTTTGAGAAAAGCGGTAATAAGAAAAACGAACTGTTATATCAGATTGGTGATCTCATTAAGAATGTCGAGGATGTGAAAGAACAGCTGAAATTGATGGAAAAGTATTTCAGTATGATCCGGTGTAAAGAATTTACCGAAGATGGTGAGTTTGTGGATATTCCCGACAATTTGGAGTTAATAGACCCACGGATTTATGATAATATTACCACCATCGCTGGAAAAATGGATACCTTTCAAAACTTACCCATTGCCACGATGTATTCGGACTTGAAAATCGCCAAAGGCATGGATAAACCCTCTATGCTGTTTAAGCACTTTTTTGAGTATCAGGACAAGGATAAAATGCGTGGTGGAAAAAGCATGCAGATTGATATTTTGAAAAACTTTATGGCAACCATCTCACAAAGTATCATTCCGATGGCGGATGCGTATAAAAATGCTATTCAAATGGATAATCAGGCCATCCGAGGTGAGAAAGATCGAATACAAAGAGAGAAAGATGCGGCGGCCGCAAGAGCAGAGCGGGAGGCAGAGAATGCTGCGAATGCCAAATTAAAGAAAGAAGCACAAGAAATTTTAGAAGCGGCAGAAGATATTCTGGAAGAATGGAACCGCAAAGAGAAAGCAGAACCACCCGAAATAATAAAGAATATTAATAAAATCAAGGAATTACTACCCAGGTTTGCGGGAAAAACAGAGGATGACCGCGCATTTAAGAAATTAGAGCGAAATATTAAGGATGATTTAGTAGCGGTCGCGCCAGGTGGCGGGCAGCCAGCACAAGTGGCAGCGCCAGCGACAGAAACATCACCAGTAGTAGCATCCGGAGAAGCGCCAGTAGTAGCGTCCGGAGAAGCACCAGTAGTAGCGTCGGGAGAAACGCCAGTAGTAGCATCCGGAGAAACGCCAGTGGTAGCGCCCGGAGTAGCACCAGTAGCGACACAAGTTGGCGGTGCTTTCACTGACGCCGATTTTACAGCTATACAAAAAATAGTAACCGGAATTACGAAAGATACATTTGAGGCTAAATTTAAAGAGTTAGAAGCTTATTTAGTTGGAAAAAGTATTGGTTCTGATCAACAAGAAAAATTAACGGAAATACTATTACCGTTGACGAAGGATCTGGATGACGGATATAAGAAAAGATTAACAGAAGAAATAACTAGAGTAAGAGTGCCGTCCGCGCCGGCACCCAAACCAAAAGAATTACCTTCAAATCGCGGAAACGCGGCTGAGGCTTTGCCAACAAATTTTGAGGAAGCTTTGCCCCTGCCTATTAAGAAAAAAGATGAATCTGCTGAGGATGCTCCCGCTGAGGATGCTCCCGCTGAGGATTCTCCCGCTGAGACTGCTGTGGTTGAGTCTACTGCGGATGTTACAGGCGAGTCTACTACTGGTGAGTCTACTACAGGTGAGTCTGCGGAGGCTACTGCGTCTGCTGCGGTTGTTGTTCCTACTACAAGTGAGTCTACTACGGATGTGCCTACAGGTGAGTCTGCTACGGTTGCGCCTACAGGTGAGTCTGCTGCGGTTGCGCCTGCTGCGGATATGCCTACTACAAGTGAGTCTGCTGCGGTTGCGCCTACTACAGATGTGCCTACTAAAGAGGCATCTACTTCGGAATCTGGCACAAATACCGACGCACCCGTCGACCCGGCCACCATACCCGTAAAAATTGAGGCGGCCGAGAAACTAGTTGCGCACGCCAAAGAATTAGTAGAATCAATACCCGGCAATGGCGAACCGGCCAAGAAAGAGGAGGATAAACTCGCCGAAGCGGCCGCTCGTCTCGCAAACGGCTCTAATGGCGCGATGGACCAGGATGAATTGAATCGGCTAAAAGCACTCATTGCGAAAATGCAAAAAGATATTGACGCACTGAATTTGATCGGTAACAAAGCCAAAGAGGAAGATGATGAAGCCTCTATCAAAGCGATTATGATGGGTGAAAATGCGTTTGCGCATAAACTCAAACTCTTGGTGAATGTGCCGAAATGGCAGCAGTTTAAAGCGATTGATGATGGTGGCAATAGTATGGAAGAATATGCTGTCGGTATGGGTATGGACGCGGCAATGAATTCCGAAGATGATCTTTTAGCCCGACTACATGCGGATCATGACGATTTATTAAAGGCTATTCAAAAAATAAATGAATCCGGTAAAGTAAACTCAAATTCATCAATAGAAGATATCAAATCACTCATAAGCTCTTACACGGAACTCGAACAAAGTATAAAGAAATATTTAAAGGATTTTAATGAGAAAGATGCGCTCGAGGCGAAACAGAATAAAAAAGAGCTGGTTAAAACGCCGAAATTGGTTGAGCTGGAAAAAGGCTTAGAGGGTATTATTAAAAAAAAGGAAGATTTACAGAAAGTTTTGAAAGAAAAAATAGAAAAGGATGCCCAAAAAGATAAAAATGGCGATGACAGCAATAATGGTGACCAAAATGGTGACAAAGATGGTAAAAAAGATGGTGACTCAAAGGATGACAAAAATAAAGATAAGAATGAAAAAGATCTTCCTCCACAAGAGATTGAAAAACTTCGCGAAGATTTAAAAAAAACGATTAAAGAATTCATCGCCGAGCCAGGAGCAGAAGGAGCGCCAGCAACCGCAACCGCAACCGCAACCGCAGCACCAGCAACCGCAGCACCAGCACCCGCAGCACCAGCACCAGAACCAGCAAAAGGCGGAAGAAAATATACTCAAAAAGGCGGCGCGCCAACAGCTGAAGAGATTAAAACTAAAGCACAAGCACTCTTAGACGCACTAAAACCAATTAAAAGCCAAACAAAAGTAGAAAAATTTAGCGAAGATGGAGTTGTAATTCAAAAAGAGATGGCATCTAACGACAAAATCTTACAAGCTGAAATAGATTCGCTAAAGCTTGAAAGAATAATTAAAGACCCAACGAATAAAGAGGTATTAAAGAAGTTCTTAGAAGAGAAACCAGAATCAAAAGCGGAGCCAGCGGTGCCAGAGACAGGCACAGCGGAGCCAGCGAAAGGCGCAGCAGAGACAGGCGCAGCAGAGAAAGCGCCAGGCGCAGCGGAGCCAGCGAAAGGCGCAGCAGAGACAGGCACAGCGGAGCCAGCAAAAGGCGCAGCAGAGAAAGCGCCAGGCGCCGAAGAGAAAGCGACAGGTGCAGCGGAGCCAGAGAAAGCGGTGACAGCGGGCGGTGGAAAATCACATAAAAGAACGCGGACCAAGCGAAGCAGTGACAAGCGAAGCAGTGACAAGCGAAGCAGTGACAAGCGCAGCAGTGACAAGCATAGCGGGGACAAGCACAGTAAAAAACACAAGCGAAGCAAAAAACACCGTAGCAAGAGTAAAAAATGGGGCGGCGAGCCAGATAACAAAGCGGAAAACGATAAATTTCGAAAAAAGGTAGAAAAAGCCGGTGAAAAATTACCGCCAGAAATTCATATAAACATTGCCGAAATATTGGATCAGACGTTAGCAGGCGCCGATATTGATAATTCAAAAATAATAGAGGCAATGAATAAAGAAAAGGCTGATTCACAGAAAAGAACAGATGCGAAAATAGCCGAGAATGCGAAAAACAATGCCGCCAAAAATCCACAAAATTCCAGTCCGGATGCACCAGCGCCAGCAGAACCGGGAGCAGAAGGAGCAGCGCCAGCAGAACCGGGAGCAGAAGGAGCAGCGCAAGGGGCAGAAGGAGCAGCGCCAGGAGCAGAAGGAGCAGTGCCAGGTGCAGAAGGAGCACCACCAGGGGCAGAAGGAGCACCAGCCCCAGCGGCACCAGGAGCACCAGCACCAGCCCCACCAGGAGCACCAGCCCCAGCGGCGCCGGCAGCGGCACCAGGAGCACCAGCACCAGCAGCGGCACCAGCAGCGGCAGTGGCACCAGCGCCAGCAGCGGCAGCCCCTGCGGCACCAGTCAAAAAAGGCGGCAAAAAAGGCGGTGAAGGTACCATTGAGAAAAATATAGCTCAACTGAAAGTATTACTAACAGAGCTATCTAAAATAGCAAAAGAGTGTCCGTCGGATAACAATTACGGTGTGAAATTACATCAAGGCATAAATGTTATTGTCAATCAAATCGATATGAAATTAGCCGAACTCGAAAAAACAAAAAAAAAGACAGGCGGGCCTGGTTCGAGTAAAAAAGAAGAATCATCCTCGAAAAAATCGGTCGATACCGGAACCAATATCAATCAGATCATAAATTTACAAGACAAACTTAGAAAAATAAAGTATGAATGTAAAGGCACTCCTTATGGAACCAAATTAGGTGAAGCTATAGACAAAATCAATAATCAATTATATAAGATTCTGGTTGATCAAAATGAAATTGCGGGCGCAGAAGCCGAAAAGAAAGAAGAAGAGGCAAAATCCAAAATAGAAAAAGCTAGAGCTAGCGAAAGTAAACGTTGTAGAGACATAAGCGATGAGGAAATGGACGGTGGCGCTGATGGGGATCCGCCGGAGGAAAAACCGGCTGTTGGGAATCCACCTGAGGGGGATCCAGCTAGTGCCGAAGCGGTGAAGGAATTAGGAGAAGCTACAGATGAATTAAAGACATTAGGGCTTTCCAGTTCAGTTGAACACGAAGAACCCGAACCTGAAAATAAAGAAGAAACTCCCGAAGAAGAAAATAAAGAACCCGAAAAAGGTCCTGAAGGAGAAAATAAAGAACCCGAAAAAGAAGAGAATGCGACAGATCTTTCAGGTAACCAAACTGCTACAGATCTTTCAGGTAACCAAACCGCTACAGATCTTTCAGGTAACCAAACCGCTACAGATCTTTCAGGTAACCAAACCGCGACAACATCAGTCGATTCGGGATCAATTGAACCGCTGCCAGAGAGTCCAGCAGAAGAAAAAGAAAAAGAAGCTCCCAAGGAAGAAAATAAAGAACCCGAAAAAGGTCCAGAAGAAAAAGGTCCAGAAGAAAAAGGTCCAGAAGAAAAAGGTCCAGAAGAAAAAGGTCCAGAAGAAAAAGGTCCAGAAGAAAAAGCTCCCGCAGAAGAAGCTCCCGCAGAAAAAGCTACCGAAGAAGAAGCTCCCAAGGAAAAAGAAGAAAAGAAAGACGGTGGATTTCGATCCCACCGCAAACATCGCAGCAAAAAACATCGGCATTCCAAGAAAAGTCATAAGAAACACAGGCATTCCAAGAAACACCGAAGTTTGAAGAAACTGGCGAAGAAACATAAAAGGAAACACACAAAGAAACATTCGCATCTCTAAAATTATCGAGTTAACTCGCCAAATATTCTTTTCGGAATTGGGCCTTGGCCGCATTCAACGGATTGTTGGCGAGTATGAAACAATTCCACGGTTTTTGATAATATTTTTCCAAAAACTCCAGAGTTAGATTGGGGTTGTCGGTAAGATGGTGCCAAACGAGAGAACCCAAATCCACTTCCTCAACTTCATCATAGCCGTTGAGAGTTAGCATGTCAATCATAAACATATTTTTTTCAATCATCGCGAGTGACACATTTTTACAATGCCATTCATTTGGTAGAATCGCATCCTCGTCTGCAATCAGGTCTTCGCATTCAACTATTTCCTCCTCCCCACCGTATTTACGGAGGTGATATTCATCCGGTTGCCAGGGATATTCGGGGTGCTGGTCCATATACGCGATGCTGATAGAAGGATTACTGGTTAAGGCTTGCGGATTCCATGGTTTCTCTGGATGTTTCGAGACATAGGCCATGGTTATCCGGGGATTGCCGGAGAGAAAGGTATAATCGATGTCAATCTCTTGATAATTACAGATTTTTTCATATATCTTGACGAAGCGGGCGGCGAAGTGGTAGTCGATATCTTGCTCAATACAGGATGCCATTTTCTTTAAGTTTTATCTATAATTAGTTATAGATAAAGCAATTCAATTTTATTTAGGCTACGCATGCTCATGCCCCGATTGAAAATGTTTTGTGACACTTTTTAAAGTGCGAGTTTTGTGACACTTTTTTTAAAAGTGTTAGGCAAACCACGGGTTCCATTCATTATACGTATCGTCATTTACAAATTCATCGACAAATATATTTCGCTCATAAGATTCAAAATCACTATGTTCGAAATCAATGATCCACACTTTACCCTCATGTTCAATGAAATTATAGCCTGTAATATCGGGGTAAATAATATGATTCGCATACAGAAAACGAATCGCCTCGCGAATAGTCGAAAAAAGTTCGGCGCTAATATCGCTCGCTTTTTCGCCATAAAAATCGGCTACACACATTTGCGGAATATTTTCCATTTCGAGCACCTGGGCCTCCGCATTATAATCGATGATTTTTGGCACATTTAACGCACCATTCGAGTTGAGGCTTAATGTGTAAATATACTCGTGCATCATAAACTCTTTAAACGAAACATGTGCTTTGATGAATGTCATTTTATATGTATAAACCATTATATTTAAATATTTATACCGTATAAGATTCTAAAATGGCGGTAGAACCCACTATCCAGTATGAACCCACTATCCAGTATGTATGTGTCGCCACCGAACACAAACTCTATTTGCCTTATCTCGCACAACTCATCCCTCATTTAGTTATTCTCGGCCTAGACACCCCATGGACCGGTTTTATCACAAAATATAAATTATTATTAGCCTATCTCTCTTCACCCGACATAAAAGACGATGATCTGATTTGTTTTATCGACGCATATGATGTGCTCCCGACGAAACACTTAAAGCATTTCGAAACCAATTACAAAGCCTTCCGTGAAAAAAACCCTGCGGTGAAAATTATCGTAGGCTATGATAAGGTTGATAATATCTTCCATGAATTTGCCTGTCAACTTATATTCGGCACCATTGGCACCGACCGGCTCAATAGCGGCCAATTCATCGGTAGTGTAAAAGATGTGCGAGAGATGGTGACTTATATTTTAAATGCGACCCTGGCTTTTCAAACAGACCAAATAGAATTAACGAAATATGCCAATCAGTTTACCGAAGCGGTCTATATTGACAAAAAGCAAGACTTCTTTTATGTGAAAAGCAGGCCGCTCCAAGAAGTATTCTTCCCAACCCATTTAACAAGTGCTTTTATTCATGCCAACGGCAATGGGTTTTTGACCGAATTTCTTTTAGCCGAACATGGTATCACATTGAGTCTAAGTGAGCGCCGGCAACATATTTTAGATAATGTGGTTGGTGTTTTAAGAAAAATTGTAATTTATGATTTTATTTTTCTTAAAAAAAATTGGGATTGGGGGTCAATGTGTTGTCAAAAATTTCTGAAGGCTATATATACATGGTTTGTTCAGTCAGTTGCTCTATTGCCGCCATATTTATCATCGGTATGATTTATTTTTACAATGCCACCAGTAAAAATGCCACTGTCATTTATTATAAGCAACAATTAAATGCGCAACAGCGCGAAGCATATGATACTATAGCGAAAGAACGTTTACATATCAGTATGCAAGGCTATGTGCTGGGATTAGTGTTCTCTCTTATTCTTATTTATTATTATTACGAAAAGAAACAGATTAAGCCCAGTGGGCTCGTGTGTTTGGTGCTAGCAACCAGCTTTCTGACAAATTATTTTTATTACATGTTGAGTCCAAAAAGTGATTGGCTCTTGAATCACGTTGAAAGCCGTGAACAAACACAGGCGTGGCTGGCGATGTATCGCACTATGCAATACTATTACCATGCGGGCTTTGTTTTAGGCATAGTGGGTGTAGGTATCTTTGCGTATGCGTTTAGATGTTGAGGCACGATATTTTTATCAAGTGAATATATATAATGGATTTTTTTAGAAATTTTAACAATTATAAACCGAAAGATTTTAAGGGGAAAACCGAAAAGGATATTTTGGCTATGAAGCCGAATAAAGTGCCGGATGATTTCTTTTCGGCGGAATATGCCACCAAATATGCTACAGAATTGGCCGATGCGGGATTAATGGAAGAACAGTTAAACGCGATCCAATTATTAAGCGATCTAAAGGATAAAAGCATCATTTTGAAAAAATGTTATACGAAACAGGGGAAACACTCGTTGGTGCCGGGTCATGTGAAACGAGCCAGTCCCATGCCGCTTCAGGCAAAAGCGCCGACACCGATGCCATTCGAAAATGTTGAAGAAGCCACGCAAACCAGTGAACCGTTAGAGGTTCAGGTGCAACAGGTTCAGGGGCAACAGGGGCAACAGGTTCAGGGGCAAACGGGTGGACGCAGAAGCAGAAAGCGTCGTGGACACAAAAGTAAGAAACACACAAAGCGTGGTGGAAAGAAGACAAAGCGCGGTGGAAAGAAGACAAAGCATCATGGCGCAAGGCGAAGCAGGTCCAAACGCAGCAGGTCCAAGTATTGTGGCGGCACTTTAGTTATGACCCCTGGCAATTAATAGTAGCTACTAACCCGGTCTCTTCGTAATTGTAAGCTCACTTTAACCGATTCGGTTTTGTGTTCCGCTAAAATGCTTAGATCACTATTCAGTAAATCAATCTTTTGTTCATACAGTAATTGCTGGAGTAATGCGACTTGTTTATCTGACACGGGACACCCATCACCGATATAAGATGTTTGAAACAATTCCATACCTTCATAATTATAACATTGCCAAATATTTTTATTATTTACATATTTTTGAAAAAGTGTCGCGAAAAGAGGCACGGTCGCACCAGATTCCAATACAAATTCAGCTTTCACCACAAGAAAAGGCCGACCAATACAATCGACACCTTTCATTAAGGCCTTTTTTCCAAGCTCACGTTCGTTAATAAAATCAATATAACCCCAATACCCTTTTTTGTCACCGATGGGTAAAATCGAGCAGTCGCAATTTAGCACTAGTTCATGTAGAGGCATAGGCACATGCGGAGTGATGACATTCGAACTGCTGACATGCTCATCCATTTACTATTATTATATAACACATATATTTAAACATATTTTCATATGATTAAATATCTTTAAAAAGGCCAATGCTCGATTTGAATAATTTAAAAAACGAAATCAACCTCATACCACAGGACAATCCTGTGTTTATTTATATTGGCGTAGGTGTGGCGGCAAGCGATAAAAACTATTTACCGCCAGCTCAATACCAACAGTTCCCCCCTTTTCTCCAAGATCTATATAATCAACTCCCGAATTTACATCTCTTTCTCTTGCTTTTTGACCCCCAGCAAGAAAACCCACCACGGGTTGCGGTCGATTATGAACTATACAATATCCATAATGATCAATGTCATTATAGCAGTTTAAACGGCCAACTCCAAACCTATGTTTATCGACAAACCGTGTATACTCAGCCCGACTTGAATCATCCCGCCGAAGCATTGAATCTCACCGCTACATTACGTGAACTCAATCAATTTGCGAAAGATAAAAACATTAGTCTATTGTATCATGATTTTACGGGGCGTAAGACAGCACTGCTGGCTGATTATTTTGATCACGAAAATGCCGATCATTTGGATCAACTTATTTACGGGCTTAGCGGACGGGAAGATCATGGTTGTTTCTTCGATTTAACACATGAGACGGCATATTTTCCTTATCACGTATACATAGAGCCAAATAGTCGGCCTGTCGTGAAAATGTTTAATTATTACAAGTATATTGTCAATCAGACATATGCGGCCAGTGCCAGTGACTTACAAGTGTTCCCACAAAGCATGTATAAGCTCGCAGAGGCACAAAAAAAACAAATTCTAAACGTGATTCGCACCCAATTTAAAACAACACATCTCTCGGTCTTAAGACATGTACGAAAGTCGCTGTTAGAACCGCAAGTATTAGCAGAGCAAGCATTAGCAGAGCATATGCCGTGTAATATTTTTGACGAGCTACCACTCTTTTACCGCAATATGTTCACCGAGTTATTCCATGAAAAAGAGTATAGTTTATTGTATGAATTACTTTTTAATTATATATCGAGTCAATTGGATATCGTGGCTCAACTAAATGAGTTGCCCCTATCGGGAGAAGAACTACTTTCGTTTATTACGTTAGACCATGATCCATATAAATGGTATAATGCTATAAAGGGTTTGATATAATAAAAATATAATTTATTATATAAATGTCACCAGATTAAATTAACAACTCCAAATCACTCACATTCCAATACTCGACGCCGCCGTTCGGAAATGGCCGTTTAATAATAAAGGGTAATTTTTTCTGCTCTAATTCCAGCAAGGCAATCTGATAGCCACTCAATACATTGATAGGCACTTTGACAAATGCTTTCGCACCACTATCCAGTTGCTTGGCTCGCTGTCCGATCACCCGTGTCATTTCGTATTTGGTGAGGAAGGGGATCGTTTTATGTAACGGGTCAATAATGATGCCCCGGCTATCGCGGGAAACACGAGACAACGCTTTGACTTCTTCATAGTTGTGCGTCCGCGCTTCCGGGTGATGCTCCAGGATAAAATTATCACGCATCGTATTATCAAATTTTTGTAAATAATTCACTTCTTCTGCTTCATCATCTTCCTCTTCTTCTTCCTCCTCATCGTCGTCATAGTTGGTCTGTGCGGCTATTTTTTTATTGGGTTTGGTTTTTAACATATCCAGGCTACCAATATTACTCACAACGGTTCGCTTGGCACGTTTTATTTTGATGGTTTCACCTTCCTCCTCTTCTTTTTCTTCATCCTCCTCTTCCTCTTCTGCGACTTCATCCTCTTCTTCATCCTCCTCTTCCTCTTCTTCGTCATCTTCACTATCGATCCCCTGAACAGAAGCTTCTTCATCCTCCTCTTCATCCTCGTCTTCCTCTTCCTCATCATCAACCGGAACTACATCCTCCTCTTCTTCTTCAACCGGAAGAGGTGGTTTTGCTTCCGCTGCTTTAATTTGTTTTGATTGCTGTTTGCTTGCCATGGTTTATCTTATGTTTATATACTATAAAAAAATTTAAGTTATTTTCAATTTTAAATTATAATCGGTTATCGGTTCGCCAAGTCATGTCACAATGAACACACAAATACACGTATTTCATATTGATATCATCGTAGCGGATATAAATCACTTCGCGATTATTTTTGTGCTCATGCTCTTTGTGCTGCTCCGCTGCGTGTGATTTGTCTCCGTGCTCCTCCGCTTTGGCCTCTTCCTCTTCCAATAACGTTTCTAAATGGGCTTCTGCTACGGCTAAACTCTCTTGTGCTTTAGCAGCGCTTTTTTTGGCCTTCGCCGCACTTTTTGCCGCACTTTTCGCCAAGCTTTCGGGGTCGGTTTTCTTTGCACCACCACCACTTAGTATGGCTTGATTGCTGCTACATTCTTGGTTCGGACATTTAATCGTATTGATTCGTGGTAACGTCGGATCGTATTTGGTGTATTCATTCACGATATGCGTATATTTTTTCTCGCTTGTGCGTAATTGTATATCGGAGACACAAATATTGGTGGTGCTTAACGTTTTATCTTCATGCCCACAATTACGGCAATAATAAATTAACGTATTGCCAATAACGCCTTCTTCATCTTGAATTTTCAAATAATACATATTATGACACTCTGAACAGAACTGCATCTTCGGGAAGTATTGTAATATATAAAGGCTTTATAATTTTAATTCAATTTTATATTATATATAAAAACAAATTAAATAGTTTATGACAAAGTTCTGTAATAAAATGGATGAAACACTTTGTAAGTGGGTGAGTTCACGCGGTCTCTTAAAATCATGTGATAAGCGTAATCGGGAGCCAGCATCGTCATCGCGACATATCGATGCGGATTTGCTCGCAGGCGTTCAAGATTATGACGTTGTTCACATCTGTTCATGGTTGACTATTACCCTCTTCATTAAAAATGTGGTGCCACACTTAGAGAAAAAAATTATTGTGGTCTCCAATGATAGCGATATGGATGCGCCCATTTTTGAGAAACCGGTCGGCGTGGGTGACGAGATCGCCAAGGAAGAAATATTGGCTTTTATTAATAGTGAGAAATGTGTACATTGGTTTACCCAGAATTGTAGTCTAAAGCATCCCAAGGTGTCGGCGATCCCGATCGGCATGGATTATCACACATTCAAACACTATAATAATTGCGTTTTACAAGAAACCCAATTGAATCAGATTAGTGTCCGCGGAAAACCCTTTGAAACGCGGTTGCCAAAATGTTATGGCAATTATCAGTTTGGCATGCATGGCAAATATTATACCGCTGAACGGTTGTCTTGCTATAACGATGTGCCGAAAGATGTAACATATTATGAACCGAATCCAGTCCCACGTTCCATTACTTGGGAACGGCAGTCCTTGTTTGGGTTTGTTTTATCTCCGGCAGGTGGCGGGATGGATTGTCACCGCACATGGGAGGCTTTAATACTTGGCTGTATTCCGATTGTCAAGCGCTTCAATGTGCCATGTGATTCAATTTATGATGGCTTGCCGGTTCTCCTGGTCGATAAATGGAGTGATGTTACAGCTGACCTCTTAAAAAATACCCTCCTTGAGTTCCAGCGCAAGAGAGATGCGGGGGAATTTCAGATGGAACGTTTGACATTGAAGTATTGGGTGGATAAGATCAACTCTTATAAAATTTAAAGCCTAAAATACGCTACTTGGCTGCTGTATAACGTATATGAACTACTCCCATTCATAATGGAGTGAATATATTTAATAGTTTTTCTCTTTTTCGGGTATTTTTTCACACTACGTTTTAATTTACCGCCCGCTAAACCTGCCTTTACGCGTAAATGTTGTAAAGTTTCGGTTAAAACAAATTTATTCTCTCCGGTTGGCCATGTCGTATCGCTGGCGGTTATCCATTTGCCATTTGTAAAAGTATTTTCCAAAAATACCTCCGGTAAATAAAAAGCCTTATGAAGTATACCATGCCAACCGCGAATAAAAGGATTTACTGTATCCTTATAGAGATAGGTGATATCATAATGTGTCAAGGGTTTTTCTATGTTCAATCCACCTGTTAACCGACTGGTCGTTTCGCCCAAGTCAATGACTTCATTGATTAATTTATTTTCTTCTAGCAAAGACCATTTTTTTATAGAAGAAAACCATTTGCCTTGACATTCACGCGCCACCATAGATTTATCATACACCGTGACAAAAATGCCATCGATCGGGGTTTTTCGATTGCTTATGGGCGTTGGCGGTGTTTCTCTTAATAAAAAACTCAAATAGCCGACCGCGTCCAAACCAGGACTTCTTTCACGCCCGACCCATTGTAGTTGCCATACGTACGGGATGCGCTCAAATAACATTTTAAAAGTGCGTAAATCATCGACGACACGGCCATCGATGGCTCGCAGTTCTTTAAACATTAAGGCTTGTGCTGCTTTATTTTCGCGGTCAATAGCCTCAGTAAAAGGCAAAAAATGCGAAAAGTCTGCGGAAACGACGAACAAAGAATCTTTTAATTCGAGAAGTGGTATTTTGTCCTTGCCGATATCATAGCCTTCATAAATATAATTCGGTCCCAAAATAGTTAAGAGGGATTGCCATGGCACATAGTATTCGTGGTAATATTTGTCATCAACGTCGGGTTCTTTACTAGTGGGGTAATAAAAAATAATAATTTTTTTTATTTTTTTCATAGGGCGGAAGCGCAACGTATGAGAGATGATAGATCCTGTAAAATCCGTCCCGGCGTGCGGCAGAACATAGCCGTGTAGATTTTCTAATAGGATCGGTTTTTTATATTTTAAATGGCGGACATCAAACCACATATATATATACACAAAGATATATAAAGCTAACCCTGTATGTAATCTTAAAGGAGAGATGTCTATCGTTCAAGATTACCTCGATTTAACGAAGAAATACCAAACCGAATATGGAGGCAAAACAATTGTCTTGATGGAAGTCGGAAGTTTTTTTGAAGTCTATGCGCTTATAAAGCCGAGTGGCACTTATATGAGCACAACAACAAACGGAGTAGGAGCAAACGCAGTAGGAGCAAACGCAGTAGGAGCAAACGGTCCTATACAATATATTGGCAGCCACATTGAAGATTTCGCCCGTATCAACGAGATGGTTATCGCGAAAAAATCCAATGTCATGGTGAGTGGCTTACAGGTTGTGATGGCCGGAATGGGCACGGCCCACTCGGATAAATACATTCAAAAACTCCAAGCTCATGATTATACGATTGTCATTTATAAACAGGATAGTTTGAATAAAACATCTCGCAATCTCTCTGAAATTATTTCACCAGGCACTTATTTTCCACTCGAAACCGAAGCTCTCACGAACAATATCACTTGTGTATGGCTCTATAAATCCAAAGCGACAAAATCTTTACCGACCCAAGTCACTGTTGGCTTAGCGAATATTGATATTTATACTGGCAAAACGGCACTCTTCCAATTTCAGACCGCATACAATCACAGCCCAGCCACATATGATGAACTTGAACGTTATATTTCCGCCTATAAACCCAGTGAATGTTTATTTGTTTTTAATTTGCCTGCGTCTTTGACAGACGATGTGATCGGGTTTGTGGGGTTAGAACATACCAAACTACACAAAATAAATCTCGAGCACTTGAATACAGAGAATCGGCTAGAAGCCTGTGTCAAAAATGCCGAAAAACAGATCTACCAAATTGAAGTATTGAAAAAATTCTTTCCCCAGCTCATGAATTTTCATGATATGTTTCCCACCCATTCGATCGCTATTCAATCTTTTTGTTTTCTCCTTGACTTTGTAGACCAACATAGTCCGAATCTCGCTAAAAAATTAACTGAGCCGGTCTTTGAAAATTATACTGATCGCCTCCTCCTGGCGAATCATTCACTGAGTCAATTAAACATCATCGATGATACGCGACACACGGGCAAATTTCGCTCGGTTAGCAGTCTTTTGAACAACTGTGTTACCACCATGGGTAAACGCCAATTTCTCTATCAGCTTCACTACCCCATTACACATCATGCGACACTCCAAGCTTCCTATGATATGACAGAGCATCTCTTACGGCAAGGCGAAGAACCATTCATGCGCATCCGCGCACACTTAAGCGCCATCACCGATTTGGAAAAATTTAGTCGTAAAGTCGTAACCCGTAAATTGTTGCCGAAAAATTTCACTGCGCTTTTCGAGGATCTAACCCACTTGGAAAATTTATATAACGAGTTCCAAAGCGATAAGATCTTGATGGCTTATTTGAAAAAAGAACAGCCAGGCGCAAATATTGCGACCGCATGCCAAACTATCGCAGCCGATTTAAAGCGGGTTTTTAACCTCGAAGTATGTCGTAATCTCTCAGATATCGACGATACCCACCTGCTCAACGAAAACTGTATGATCAATCCGGGCATTTCAGTAACCTTAGATGAATTATTGAAAAATGGAAAAAATGGCATGGATAAATTAATCGCGATTGAGGTCTATCTCTCCAGTTTGATTCAGCAGACCGAAAAGAAAAAGGCCCAGTATGTAAAGATTCATGAAACGGCGAAAGGGCACAATACATTAGTATGTACCAGTCGGCGCACCGCAATCTTAAAAGAAGCATTAAAAAAACAGAACAAATCGCTTGTCACCCTCACCTATATCCCCCTGGCGAGTCAAATCCCAGAGACATTTGAATTGGATCTCGGTCAACTCGAGTATAATGTCAATGGTAGTAGTAAAACGGAGATGCTGATTACGAGTTGGCAAATTCGCGATTTGACCCATGGCAATGAAGAAGTAAAAAATCAATTGCTCCGTGAAATGAATCTCGTATTTCAAAATTATCTGACAGCCTTTAGCCAATATGAAACAGAACTCACTCAGTTAATTAAATATACAACAGAAATGGATCTACTCCAATGTAAAGCGTATACGGCGCATAAATATAATTATTGTAAACCGACTTTGGCGCCACTAAACACCGCCAAATCCTTTTTCGAATTTACAGGGATCCGCCATCCCTTGATCGAACATTTACAGACCAATGAATTGTATGTCACCAATGATCTAACATTGGGTAAAGCAGCTACAGCGGCGGATAATAAAGCAGCTACAGCGGCGGATAATAAAGCAGCTACAGCGGCGGATAATAAATCAAGTGCGAATGGTATCTTACTGTATGGGACGAACGCAGTTGGTAAAACGAGTTTTATCAAATCGATCGGCATTGCACTGATTATGGCACAGGCCGGGTTATATGTCCCATGCCATACCTTTACCTATTTCCCTTATCGCACAATATTCACACGAATTCTGGGCAATGATAATATGTTCAAGGGTCTCTCCACATTCGCGGTCGAAATGACGGAATTACGGACAATACTGAACCTAGCGGACGCATATAGTCTGGTGTTAGGCGATGAACTATGCTCTGGCACAGAAAGTGATTCGGCATTAAGTATTTTCACCGCCGGCTTAGAGATTCTACACGCACGCGCGAGCACCTTTCTCTTTGCCACCCATTTTCATGAAATCACCCATTACTCGGAGATCACTGCTTTACCAGAAATAAAAATGTTTCATATGGCCGTACATTATAATAAAGAAGAAAACCTCCTCGTGTATGACCGTAAGTTACGTGAAGGCTCGGGTGAAAGCATGTATGGCTTGGAAGTATGTAAATCCTTAAATCTACCGGATGCGTTTTTACAGCGAGCACATGATATTCGCTTGAAATACCGACCTGAAAAAGCAAATGTGCTTTCACTGTCTGCGACGCATTTCAATGCCAAAAAATTGGTCGGGAATTGTGAACTCTGTCAGAAGCAGAAAGCGAGTGAAGTCCATCATTTACAACACCAAAAAAATGCGAGTCCGGGCAAAAATGATTATATTGTGAATCCCAGCAATGGACAAAATTTCCACAAAAATCATGTGGCCAATTTATTGAATATCTGTGAAGCATGCCATCAAACTATACATAAAACCAAGAGTGAACATAAGGTGGTGAAAACAAGCGAAGGCTATCGGCTCTCGAAACTATAACTAAAAGAATTATAAAAATTAATTCTTTTTATAATATAGACGTAAATATGCCATTGAGTAAAAATAAAAAGAAAATATGGACCATCTTTGGCATTAGCTTGGTAATCTTATTAAGCAGTCTTTGGTGGTTAAACATGACAACTCCAGTTGAAGCCTTTACACTGGGCACAGATGCTTCGCCTTATTCAAATATCGGTGACCAAGTAAATATGCGTGCGCAAACCAGTAATGTCAACTATTTAGAATCAACTGCCGCGCCACTCTCACTTTTGGATGAGATACAATTGGAAACGTATAATCCCGACGTCCTACTAGCGGATAGAACCATTTATGTGAGTAATCCCACATGGGCCGGTATTAGTAGTAGCATGAAAGGCACGGCCGATTATAGTTTGGATGAAATTGCCACGGATATATTGAATCAAAACCCAGAGCAAAAAATAAAATGGAGTGAAGTGTATATTGATACAACGAAAAACAATGACCAATCGATCACGGCGGTGCGGGTGCCGGGCATTCCCGAGTTCTTAAACAATGATGCGTGTAATGTAAAGAGTTTGTTAAATAGTGATTATACGACAGATATATGTGAGACCTACGCAAACGACCCAATCAAATTGAATGCGAAATGCAAAGCATTAACTGCGGATAATTGTAACATACCCAACTGTTGCGTGCTACTCAGCGGGAATAATTGTGTGGCAGGAAACCGTAACGGTCCGATGTTTTCATCTGAAAATGGCATCGATATCGATTATTCCTATTTTCACTATAAAAATAAATGTTACGGTGATTGTGGTAAGGGGCTGAAATATAAAGCTGCTTGTGCGAGTTATCTAACGAATAGCACAGGTGTATCCAAAGATTGTATGATACAGATGTTTAATAATTACGGCTGCCCGAATCCGAGCCCGGATGCATTGATAAACGATTCAATGGTACAAGAGTATAGTGAAACGACCAAGCGATATGTTGATGATTATATTAAAAAATCAGTTAACACTATACTATGGACCGATACAGAAGAAAGTTACAATTTGTGTTATGGAAAAGATGAAACAAGCACGGTCCAAAGCCTAGCAGGCACTGGCGAAAGTGTAGAAGGCAAAAGCTTAATAGACCCAATCGCACTCGCGAATGCCAGTCCAGATGACTTAAAAAACTATACCTCCTAAAATGCCAGGCTAAAAATGCCAGCTTAAAAAAGGAAATTAATTCTTGCTTAAATATAAATGAATTTAAAAAAAAGGGGTAAAAGCATAATGCTACTAATAATATTTTTAGGCATACTCTGGCTTTATTTAAATAATAAGAGAGAACGAGAAGGATTGGAAGATGGTGAAGAAGAGGAAGAGGAGGACCCCAAACCTAACGTATCAGCAGAGAAAATCAAAATAATGGCAGATGATTTCAAAACACAAATGGCGGCAGCAGGATTGCCTGTCGCAACATCAGCTTTTTCTTTTGGTGGTATGAATTTATTTGATGAATTAACATCTCTCGTGAGTCAAGAAATTAGGGCCAGTGGAAAAGCAGAAGTTGCGTTGGAAGAAGAAGAAGCCTCAACTTCGGTAGTAAATACGGTTGTGCCACCGAATCCTTTCCCCGATACAACTTTTTTTACCGGGACCAAATTCAGTGATGCTTTTTGTAAAATAAACAAAGGTAATCCGAGCCAATTAAATAATCAGTGTGCGTCTTTAACATCAGAAAATTGTAATGCGACCGATTGTTGTATATGGGTCAATGGAACTAAATGTATGGCAGGTAATGTGAATGGACCTAATACATCTATTAGTGGCGCAAACACAGACACGGATTACTATTCCTATAAATATCAGTGCTATGGAGCAGGGTGTTCTAATAAACCGCTCATTTAGATGCGAAGAGTTGTCCCAAAAAATTGAATCGGAAATATATATAAATATAAGATATATATATACTTCAAACATGCTTATTCCCGTCAAATGTTTTTCCTGTGGCAAAGAAATCAGCAGTTATTATCGAGCCTATGAACGCGAAGTGCGCCAAAAGAAATTAGCAGCTGGGATTGTGAATGATGTGATTTATTTGACCAAAGTGCAAACCGACAAAACCGCCGAAGGTGAAGTTTTAGACAAACTCTTGATTAAAAAAATGTGCTGCCGCCGGCATATATTGACTCACGTGGAAATTGAATAAAGTTTTAATAAAAAGTTATCTATTTTTTTATATGTAAATATATATAATGTATAGTAAAAGGAAAACGAGTCATAAGCGTTTAAGACATAAGACGCGTAAAAATAAAGCCCGCAAAACGCGTAGAGGTGGCACGAAACGCGTAAAAAGACATACGCGGCAACGGCGGATGCGTATGCGTGGCGGAACGTCTCATTTGATGGGCGCAACCTATAACGCCGGCGGATCACAACCCCAAGGCATTAATTATGCGTATAATACAAAAGTAGAAGCTCGGCCCGAACAGTCCAACATGATTTTAACCCAAAATATGAATGGCGGCAAGAAACGCGGACGAAAGATGCTGCGTGGTGGCGGTTTTAATGAATTTATAGACACAATCTTACCACAAGATGTGGTGAATCTTGGACGTTCATTACCCGCGGCTGCCGGCCATATGTATGATCGGTTTAATGGTGCTTTATCTTCGGCCTCATCAATGGTTTATCCGACAGAACAGCCATTAGCCGCACTCGCAGCCCCCGACGCCAGCCGCATGATGAAACCGCCGGATATGCTTAAAATGTATAATACCAATAATAATCTGGTGAGCAAAATTTAGATTTTTTTCTAAAGCTATATCATAAAATGACAATGAAACTCGTTAAAAAGTTATGTACGCCCGCATACATTTATTTAGTCATATCGGTTATTGCGATTGTCGTCCTGATGTTTCAAAATCGCGGCAATGTCGATACTTATTGTTTGGGTAATTATGAATGTATTGTGCCTAGCACCGCTTTAATTTTTCTGATCAAATTTTTATATGTGGCTTTTTGGACATTTATTCTGGATTCCGTTTGTAAAGCCGGCCATAAACAATTTTCGTGGTTCTTAGTGCTCTTTCCGTTTATTCTTTTCTTTGTGCTCTTGGGTATGATGATAGTGGCACAAGGCGTCAATTAAAGAATATTATAAATGTTCATTTGTTTTAAGAATAAGGCCAAACTCGCTATTATACTGGAATAACTGGTATAATAACACCAAATCGAGCCTTGTGCGTCGCTATATTGACCGAGTTTAAAGCCAATAATGGGAAAAATAAGTAAGCAAAAAATAAGCAATAAATTTTTATTCCATAAGAAGAGGAGTGGTAAAATAATTAGCGCGGCCAAATAGACGGGTAATATATTATTACTACGAATAAACTTACGTGTAACCCAATTTAAATGACCTTTTTTGGTGACGGTCGTACAGGTTTTATCCGGCTTATAAAAATGAACAAAATACATAATAACACTACAAAATACGGTATAAAAGAGCATACATTTCTTTTTGAATTGACTTAGTGTTGCCCATGGAAACACATATAAAGAGCCCCATAAAGAAAAAAGGGGTTGACCGAGTAAAGTAAAAGGAATGAGTGTCATTGTAATGATTTCATTCATTTTCGTACAGCCTTTGCGTGGATCGGTTAACCATAATAAAAGTTCATCGAATTGCATGCCACACCAGCCAATTAAAGTTATACCTAACCATTGAAAATGTGGTATTTTTGAAGAGAGTAAATAGACGATGGCTAAAAAAGACAGAGTAGTGGTTTTTAAGCTACTTTCTACACTATAACACATTATATATATATCATATAAAACTTTACAGGAACCTTAAGGGCCATCTCTCTTCTTACAATGCCCATGGCACTATTAAAAAGTGCCGGAGCCACACTTCAACATATAATTTAGATATATAACTAGTATAAAAAAATTATACTAATGATATATAAATGGAAGAGGGGTTTCCGTGGCGCATTATAGACAAATATTTTACCGATAATCCAAATTATTTAGTGGCACATCATTTGGACTCTTATAATTCTTTTTTTAACGAGGGCATTAAACGCATCTTTAAAGAAAAAAATCCCATCCGGATTATGAAAGAACAGGACCCGAAAACCCATGAATTCGCGCTGAAATGTGATTTGTATTTAGGTGGGAAAAACGGTGATAAACTCTATTACGGAAAACCGGTGATCTATGACGAAAATCGCGAACATTTTATGTATCCGAATGAAGCCCGCCTCCGCAATATGACCTATGGTATCACCATTCACTACGATGTAGAGGTGGATTTCTTCACACAAAATCGTGAAACAGGAGAGATCATGGAAAGCAGTATGCTACTCCCACGAATCTTTCTCGGCCGTTTTCCTATTATGCTCCAATCCGATCTCTGTATCCTCAATGGACTCGATCGGCAAGTGCGCTTCCGTATGGGTGAATGCCGCAATGACAAGGGGGGCTATTTCATTATCGACGGCAAAGAAAAATGTATTGTATGCCAAGAAAAATTTGCCGATAATATGCTCTATGTGCGCGACAAAGCGAATGATTTGTATAGCCATTCGGCTGAGATTCGCTCTGTTTCGGAAGATGCCTCGAAACCCGTCCGAACATTATCCATTAAAATTGTGGCACCGAGCACGACCAAAACGAATAAACAGATGGTCGTTATTGTGCCGAATGTGCGCAAACCCGTGCCACTTTTCATTCTCATGCGCGCACTCGGCATTGAATCGGATCGCGATATTATTGACTACTGCCTCTTGGATCGGGAAAAATATGCCCATTATATGGATTATTTTATTCCATCGATTCATGACGCCGGTCGGCTCTTCAGTCAAGAAGTGGCATTAAAATATATTGCTTCACTCACCAAAGGTAAAACCATTCCGCATGCGCTCGAAATCTTGACCAATTATTTATTGCCGCATATTGGCGAAATGAATTTCCAAGAAAAAGCGTATTTTATTGGTTACATGGTGAATCAACTCTTACAAGTCTATAGCCAAGAACGTAAAGCTACCGACCGTGATAATTTCCGCTTCAAACGGGTGGAATTAACCGGCTCCCTTATATATGACCTTTTCAAAGAATATTATTCACTTCAATTGAAAGAAATATACAAAGGATTTGATATTAAATACTATTATGCCAAACGCAAAGAGAGTTTGATTTATATTGAAAATTTTCAATCACTCATTGAATTAAATTATAAAGAAATTTTTGGCGCACAACGGCAAGTGGCGGATGGTTTTCGCAAAGCTTTTAAAGGTGGCTGGGGTTCTAGTGAGCATACGAAGCGGGTGGGTGTCGTGCAAGACGTAAATCGTTTGAGCTTTAATTCGTTTATTGCTCAAATGCGCAAAATGAATTTACCACTTGACGCGAGTGCAAAAATCGTAGGACCACGGTTGGCCCATACGACCCAGTGGGGTATTATTGACCCGATTGATACACCCGATGGTGGTAATGTTGGGCTCCATAAGAATTTAACTATTATGGCGGCAGTGACCAAAGGTTATTCAGCTTACCCCTTGATCAAGTGGCTGCGGATGCATGCCGAGTTGCTTTTCTTAACTGAATGTACGCCTTCAATTATTGCCAACCTTTGTAAAGTCATGGTGAATGGCAACTGGGTGGGTGTCTTGGCGGACCCGCGCACACTCGAGCAAACTTTAAAAAATTTACGCCGGGTGGCAGTAATTCCGACCTTTACGAGTGTGTATTGGAATATTGAACAGAATACCTTGTTTATTTATACGGACGCTGGGCGCATTTGCCGCCCCATTTTTTATACGGATACCACAAATCGTAAACCAAGCTATCAAAACGAAGCCATCTTGGAAAAAATTCAGCAGAATGATTTCACATGGGAACAGCTTGTTACTGGGTTCGCATCCAAGCGAGATCCACAATTTAACCTAGCGGCTGGCAAACTATATGATAATGTGGCCGAGCTCTATAACGTCACCGACGAGAAAGCCTTATCGGCTTCACGGGCATTACTTGATTATGTCGATACAGCTGAAACCGAAGGCGCGCTTATCGCAATGGATTACGAAAGTGCGAGCAAAAGCGAAAGCACCGGCGCAGGCAACGCGTATACTCATGTCGAAATTCATCCCTCACTCATGCTAGGCGTCATGGGCAATCAAGTTATTTTTCCCGAAAACAATCAGTTACCACGTGATTTATTTGCCTGTGGGCAGGCACGGCAAGCTATTTCACTCTACCATTCCAATGCGCAAGTGCGTGTGGACAAAACAGGCATTGTGCTAAATAATGGACAAGTGCCACTTGTGAAAAGCCGCTACCTGAAATATATCAATAACGAAGAACATCCTTGTGGTGAAAATACGATTGTGGCTATTATGGCATGGAATGGCTACAATGTCGAAGATTCGATTCTGTTTAACGAAGGCTCCTTGAAACGGGGACTCTTTCGCACCACTTACTATAGTGTCTATGAAAGTCGCGAAGAAAGCTCAAAAGTCGGTCAAACCACGATTGATTCGGTGTTTGCGAATATTGAAAGCAAGGATGTGGTAGGACTCAAACCCGGTTGTGATTATGCCCAGCTTGATGACTATGGGTTAGTCAAAGAAAATACCTTGGTTGATGAAAAAACGGTCTTGATCGGTAAAGTGACGACAAACATCGAAAAGCCCGGCACCTTTCTGGATGCGTCCTCCTTTCCGAAAAAAGGCCAATTAGGCTATGTGGATAAATCGTTTATCACCGAAGGGGAAGAAGGGTTCCGGATTGCGAAAGTGCGCGTGCGAAATGAACGGGTGCCAGCCATTGGGGACAAATTCTGTAGTCGGTGTGGGCAAAAAGGCACGGTCGGACTTGTGATTCCCGAAGCTGATATGCCTTTTACGGCAAATGGTGTAAAACCGGATATCATTATTAATCCACATGCGTTACCATCACGGATGACCATTGGCCAGCTAGTGGAATCATTGATGGGTAAAGCATGTGCGATGCAGGGGGCTTTTGGGGATTGCACGGCCTTTGTCAATAATAGCGATATGCCGAAAGTCTTTGGTCAGCTGCTCGTAGAAAACGGTTATCATTCGAGTGGTAATGAACTGCTCTACAATGGGCAAACTGGTGAGCAAATCCAGAGTGAAATTTATATGGGTCCGACCTATTATATGCGCTTGAAACATATGGTGAAAGATAAAATCAATTACCGTGCGCAAGGCCCACGCACAGTTCTCACACGGCAGACGGTCCAAGGTCGTGCCAATGACGGTGGATTGCGTATTGGTGAGATGGAGCGCGATGGCTTGATTGCGCACGGCATTACCAACTTTTTACAAGAATCGATGCTTGTGCGAGGCGATGATTATTACATGGCCATTTGTAATAAAACCGGCACGGTCGCCATCTATAACGAGAGTCAGAATCTCTTTTTGAGCCCTATGGCGGACGGCCCGATTCAATTCACTGGCGGGCTAGGTGAACATTTGAAAATACAGACAATGAGTAAATATGGGCGCTCATTTAGTATTGTTCGGGTGCCATATGCGTTCAAGCTCCTGATGCAAGAGCTCTTGACCATGAATATACAGATGCGTATTATTACTGAAGCGAATATTGATCAATTGACCAATCTCTCGTTTTCGGATAATATTCAGCGTTTGACCGGCAACAAAAGTGTAGCCTTGAAAGACTTACAACCAAAAGGCGTGGAACGTATACGTGAAACCATCAAAGATAAGAAAACTATGGCAGCACTGGCTTTTACCAAACTCCCGCCACCCCCCTTCAAGAAATGGCTCATCAAAGCCATTGACCCTGTTCTTACGAGTGATTTGACACCGGTGCCTACTACAGAAACCAACGAGTTTATTACCTTAGAACCATCCCAAGAAAATCAATGGTTTAAACTCAATGACGCAATCAATGCGGCAAAATCGAAACTCGACGATATTCCCTCCGCGGCGTTTTCCAGTTTAACGCGTCAGCTGGATATGTATGCTCGCCTGCGAGGTGTTGTTGTAAAAAATTACAATATGGAAAATGCCACCAACGCAGCGCTAAAAATGTATGAATTGATCTATCAGATGGATTTATTGACCAATGGCGAGACAAAAGATGGTAATTGTTTGCCGGCGGTTAATGCTTTTTGTAATGCCGAATTACCCGGTGCGTTTGTGATTGCCATTAATCATTTTATGAAAACCAAATGTATCAGCAGCCAATTTGATTGGGTCGCCAGCTCCTATTTACCGGAAGCGGCTATGCAAGCAGGTGATGCAACGATTCTTGAAGACAAATTCAAGATCTACGAACGCAACCGCTTACACTGGTTGATGGGCCCAGCGCCGAATGGTTTACCCGATGGTGAAGCGCCGGTGACAGGTGATGTTACCGACCCTTCTGTCATTAATACATTAGGGAATGCTGCGCATCAGCGGTTCAGTGAAAATGATGGTGCTAATTTATACACGAGTGATGTGGGTATTGAAATTAGTCAAAACGATTTAAATCGCCAAGAAGAACTCACCGCCTTTGTGAATATGGGTCAAATCTTAACAGGTCTGCTCGCCCTCGCCGTTGGTGGGCATTTTGTCACCAAACAATTTACCTTCGTGACACCCTTCAGCCGGTCATTGATTGCGATTGTAGCTTCCCTCTTCGAAGAGACCTATATTACCAAACCGAAAACAAGTCGCCCTACCAATTCAGAAATCTATTTGGTGGGTAAAGGCTTCAAAGGTATTAGCCCCGAGCTGGCTCGAGCACTGCTGGATCGCTGTGAAGCATATAAAACCTTGGATAAATTACCGACGACATGGGGCTCTTTACTCCAACCGGAAGTCCTGGCCAAGGTTGATGCGGATATCTTAGTCGCAGCGCAAGAAGTCCACGGGGAACAGCAGGTGGCTTTCTTGAATGAAATTGCGGATGCTTATCGGGTGAGCGATGGGGATAAAAACAAAATTAGTAATCCATATGAAACCAAAGCGCAACGAGAATGGCTCGACGAAAATCCTTTGGCGGTGATTGAATCAGACCAAAATTTGAATAATGCGAATATTGAGGAGGCGGCCTATATTCCAATGACACAGCAGTCCAGGCAAGCGCAGCAGTCCAGGCAAGCACAGCAGTCCAGGCAGGCACCACGGCTGCTAGCACCGCGCTATGATGCGGAACAGCCAATTGTAGAATATGAATCCATTAGCCCCGATATGATTGAAGATGTGTCGCTCTTAATTCCGGAAGCAGAAGAAAATATAGAGACAGAAGCGGTGGAAGAGAAAGAGGGTGGTGGTAGCAGTGGAGAAAAAAGAACTATTCAGTTTAAAATATAAAATTGAAATTATCTATTAAATATATAATATAGTAAAAGAACAAAGATGGCAGCAACCACCAGTATGCAAAGCGGACAAATGATTGAAATCTATAATTCACGCAAAACCATTATCGATTTACTCGAGGCACAAAAATACGATGTTTCTCAATATAAGGATTTCGGTATCAATGACGTGAACACATTACTCAAAACGTCACAAATGGACATGTTGTTAAAGAAAACGACCGAGGAGAAAAGCGTTTACGTCAAATACCATTTAGCAAAAAGTCTCCGCCCGGTTCATATTTACGAATACATCGAAGATTTGGTTACCTTGGAAGAAGTGTTAACCAAAAAAGATGACCTCATCGTGATAATGAAGGATGAGCCGAATGATACAATTAAGAAAACCTTAACCGATATCTGGGAAAAAGATGGTATCTTTGTTATCGTGATCAATATCAAGCGGCTTCAATACAATATCATGAACCACCAGCTCGTGCCACAGCATGTCGTGCTAACTGCCGAAGAAGCGAAGGAAGTCAAGTTTAAATATAATATTCACGACAATAGCCAAATCCCGGATATTTCACGATTTAGTCCGGTCTCACAAGTCATTGGTATACGTCCGGGTGATTTGTGCCGAGTTTATCGACCGAGTAAGACTGCCATCAAGGCAGAATTTTACAGGATTTGCTTAAATAAATAATATATGAAATATATAAAATGGGTGATACAATAACTCCCTCAGCGGTTTTAACCGATCAAGCGAAAGCCTTAAATGATAAATTTTATTTACTTTTAAATGAAATGGTGAAAAATTATCCAGCCGCAAAACTTAACCCAGCGAGTTCTTCCAAAGAGGATGTGACCAAGAGCAATGAAGTGATATATGGGTCTTATATGAAACAGATGTTACAATTACAAAATGATTATTTTTTATTCAAAAATAATGTGGTAGCTTCCAGTGAAACTATTCTGAAAATGGTAGCCGCTAGTCATGAGCATATTAATGCGATTGAAAGCCAAAATAAAGTGTTAAAATTACAATACGATAATTTAAAAACATCCTCTTATTCGGCGGAAGGCCTCTTTGATGACGCGCAAATTACCCGCAACCAATTGTTATTCAGTAATTTTATTCTCTTTGGCGTTATGTGCGGTGGTGGGTTTTTGTATTATAAAAGTATCGCGTCTGCCGCAACTTAAATGAAAATATATATATTCTTTTTTATGAAGATAATGTATATATTATGTTCACCAATTTAGGTATATACAAGGAACGGCACATGTATAACGAAAATATTGGCGATGTGTTAGACCAAGATATTCAGCAAGGTTTACAGTTTACAAATTATGGCAAAAAATACTACGAAGACAATGAGCATAAATTGCTCGAAGAATCTTCATCGCCGTTATGGGGCTCGATTGTGGAAGCCTTTAATGGACCTAATTCAGTTAAACCACAGAATCCCGTGCCAGCTGCGCAAGCCATGTTGAATGACCAAAAACAATTTAATGATTTAGTCTCCAAATATGCCAATGCGCAGAATACATATTCGTACACAATTTTAAGTAATAAGCGAACAGATCTCCATCGCACTTCGATGGAGAAAGATATAGCAACACAACGCAATAATTTAATTAAAAGAGGCAAACAGATTCAAACAAATAATACTGCTTTATTGGCAACAAATAACAAATTAAGAAAGCAAATTTCAACGAATCAACCGATTTTAAAGAATAAAGCCATGAATTTAAACCAGCAACGCATGCGGATTGACCAAATTAATAAGAAATATGATAAAAACACGTTAGGCGGTTTGATTGAAACAACGGAATTAACGATGAATTCTATGTATTATCATTATTTGGTTTATTTTCTAATATCAGTTACACTCATCGCATTTACCTTTAATATCTTAGTCAATCCCAATGCCAATGTTATGAACGCTATTATCGTGGTGTGTACAATAATAATGATTTATTTAATTACACGGCATTATACTGTATACATTTAATGTATACTATAAATATTTACTCTAAATATGTATACTATAAATATAATGTCTAGTATATATATTTAGTAATGAAGTTAGGATCGAATTTAGAAATGAATAATGATCGCGAACCAACCATTACTATCATTAGAACGCACATAGCAGAATTGAATAAAGAAATAAAAACATTATCGGATGATAAATTTCAACATGATGAATGGAATGTAAAACGGATGAATAAACCGATCACCATAAAGAAATTTAATAGTAATGATTATAGCAAGTCAGAAAACCCCTTTAAACCGGCAGTGGAAAACTGGTGGCGCGATGCTGTTTTGCCTGGTGATCTAAACGTTGGCAATTTTGGTGCGTGGGGTTTGAATTTATTCCCCAAGGATATTGCGTGGTGGGCTGGCAGTATGAATGATAAACCTTTCACTCAATACGCCAAAAATGATGGCACGACATCCTATTTTTACTATCTCTATAACGCGCCAAGTGTAATGAATGTCTATATTTATACAGTTCTATGTGATACATTATACCTAAACGGAACGCATTTAAACCCAATGATGAGCGCACTTATTCCAAATACCGTTAATTTCGCTGGTCGTTTTCCGGGTTTTTACGGATACGAATTGAATACAACGTTAAACGCTGGAAAAAATGTCTTTGAAATTTCTAAGGCAACCGGATTACCCAATAGTGGTCATGTTTTTTATATTGCCGACCGTAATAAAAAAGTAATTTTTAAATCAGGCGATCCCGGCTGGGGTGTCACCGTTAACAAAGTGCCCGATTACAAATTAATTAACAACACCGATACAAATCGGGATAAAGAAAGTGGCGCGATTCTCGAAAGAATCGATGAAATAACAGAATTAATTGAGAGCACGTTTCCCTTACAAAATGATAATATCACTTATACAAATAAAAATATCAAGCCACTTTTGACACAATTCAATGACTTACAAAAAACATATGCGCAAATGATCGAAGACTATAAAAAACCGATACAGTTACAGGGGAATTACGAAGTATCAACCATTCAAGTACAATCGAATTTTAGTCAATATACGTTGTATATCCTATTTACACTCTTCATTATTGGTTCTCTCTTTCATATTTTTAAAAATCCGGAAGTAGGCAATTTAGATATGTTTATATTAGCTTTGGCATTAATGATTCTGGCTTATTACGTATACGAATATATTCAAATGCGGAAACGCAGATAGATATAATAAAATAATATATACATAGTATAAAATAATGGCAAAAGTCTCATTTTCCACGGCAATAAATCAAGGGACCACTTATTTAAAAAATAGTGCCAATAAGTTAATACAAGGGTTTACAGCGAAAAACCGAGAAGGATTCGACGGCATTCTCGGCGATAATAATGACATGGCCAATGTAATTGGTGGTGAAAAAACAAACACCGGCACACAGATGAACAATTTTAATAACAATATTGCGCAATATGGCACAGACTATGACGCACTAAAAACCAGAACCACGTTGTATTTAAATAATTCTGAGAATGATTATCAGCTTAAAAAAAATTACAATTTATTTATCAATAAAAGTTTAAATCAAGATGAAATTAAAGCGACCAATCAAATGGGATGTGTCACTGCGACGAGCACTCAAGCCAGTTTAAATAATATAAAAGAAGACCCGACATTTAAAACGGCTTATCCCAAAAATTTTACTAAGTATGAGGATGCCGAAGTTGCGTGTAAATTATGGGCGGCCGATACAAATTCACCGGTTTATGCCTTAAATCGTAATGGTAAAGATTTCCAATGTTTTACCGGTTCGGGGATCACGCCAAAACTTCAGCAATATTTAAAACCGAATAATTTATACACGGTAGTAGAAGGCGATTCGAATACGGTTAAAGGTGGTTTATTTGGCAATGGGCAAATCGGTGCTTATAGTGGACGCCCTTTAAATCTAACTTATAATATAAATGCTATGAATCCTCCCAAATTACTTTATAAATTTAATAACGCCGATTATTCGAATGGCCCCCAACCCTCGGTAAATGAGCGCTGGTGGGGTGTTCCCAGCTATGGAGGATGGGGTTACAATATTTGGCCCAATGATAAATCCGCTTGGTGGCTCTCTACTACGGATCATACGTATGTGGGCACTATGGGTTATTTTTATTATATTTATAACAGTTCACGTGTTCGAACAGTATTGATCTACGCGGTTATTGACGATTCGGCTGTTTTAAAAATAAATGGGACCGTGATTAATAAAATTGGCATTTATGGCACCGGTGGTTGTCTTTATCAGGCCACTTTGGCCGCTGGGAAAAATGTATTTGAGCTCCAACTCATAAATACTGGGGGGCCAGGCGCTTTTGTTTTCTATGTGGCGGAGTGGCCGGGCTGGGATAGAAAGTTATTATTTACTTCTAGCAGTTCCGGATGGGGCTATACTTCTACTCCTGCTTACGATCATAATATTGTGACGGATACGCCTATCATTAAGGATAATCCGTATGGGATGCGCACGATCAATCCGGTTCCCAATGATTTCACTAAATGTGATCCATTGATTGGAGGAGCTATTAACCGCGATACTATTTCCGCAACCTTTGGTCGCAATTGTCCAGGCCCCATGAAGGATAATTATCAAAAGGTTTACGGTAATAATGGCACCGTCAGTTGCGACACCTATTGTCGTGGGACTGGAGGTCGTTCTTGGAATAATGAGCTCCCACAAAGCTGGGGCGGCGCAACATGTGCTGCCGCTGGCGTAAATAATGATCAACCTTGTAGTCAGGTGAAAGGATCCTTAACTCAATGTGTTTGCCAGAAGAGCCCACAGACGCCATGGAAATGGTATTGGTGGAGAAACTGGTAATTCATATATAAATATAAATATAATCTATATTTATATAAATGGCATGGTTATTTAACCAAATTCCAGAAAATAATTGGACAAATATGGTTATCAATGGTTTAGGTATTGAGCCGACCGCCGTATATCCGTTTACAGTGACTTTAAATTCATCACAAGGGGATCCCGCATACGGGTGTCAAAAAACGTTTACATCGACCTACAACTGTGGTTCCAAGAGTAGTCCGGTCAAAAATATATCAATTCCCGCTTCAGCTGATAATAAAGTGGCGACATTCAATTGTTCAGATGAAGCGAACAAATGTAATAATTTAAAATTGACATTAGCCGACAATGGCCAACTCCTACTAACAACCTTAGATGGGAAAACGACCTTATGGGATAGCGTAACGGCGGGATTGAAGACAGTTAATCCCGATACGGTTTTACCTGCGACACTTATGGAAAATATACCAAATAATAAACCCCTTACTGTGCCTGATTATGCCGGTGACTCAAAACCTCATCCAACCGTAGATGTCGGTGCTGGTGAAGGGCCGGGGCGCCGTTACAATAGCAATGTTTTATTGCCCGGGCAATTTTTGGAAGAAGGGCAGTGGATTGGGTCACCAAAAGGCACGTGTCGGTTAATGATGGGAACACCCGACAAACCCAATGCACTTCAGGTGGTCACGAGCATTTTGGGTTGTAATAGTTTAGATGCCCCTTTCACTGTGACGAACACTAAACTGACAGATTTAGGCTGTTGGAATGATTCCGGTAATCGCGCTTTATCCCGTTATTTGGGACAGGCAAATTCGAAGGAAGAATGCGCAGCATTGGCTCAAGAAAATGGGTCAAACATATTTGGTTTACAATATTATGGTCAATGTTTTGCGAATTTACCCGGTGATAATTATAAAAAATACGGGAAATCCAGAAAACCCTGTACTGATTTAGGGACGGATTGGCAAAATCATGTCTATAAGATTCAGAGTAGCGTTGATACAGAAGCCACCCGCGTTTATACCGTGCCCGAGTTACATAATGAAAATATTGGTAAAGTTGCTTATGTGAATAACGAAGGGCAATTACAATTGTATCCGGACACGACGATGACGATGTATCAGGATGAATTTGAAAAAACTGGAAACTATAATATTAATGGTGCTTCGCTCGGTTCGAGTTTTAAGGTGGATAATATAGAGACATGTAAAGAGAAGTGTTCAACAGAGGGTGATACACAGAAATGCGCAGGCTTCGTATTTGATACGACGGCCGCTCGTTGCCAACTCTTAGACAAAACCCTAAATGTGAAACAGCGAATCATAGATCCGAATTATCAATATTATGTTCGGCAAAAAGGGGTCATTGGACAGGATATATCTTGTCCAGTTGAGGCTGTAATTGAAACAACAAAAACGTGGAATAGCATGATCTATAATTCGACCAATATGACACCCACCACAAAATGTGGATTAGCCAAATTTACCGAAGCGGAGCGAGCCGCGGTTGCCAACGATTTACCCAAAGTATATGACAATTTACAATACAAAGATAAAACCGGTAACGTCATGGATATTGATTACGTGGCTGCAGTGAATAACCCGAACGCAAGGAAAACGGGGTTTAAATATTGGTATGAATCCTTAGAATCGAAATACAGCCAATTAAAAAATCGAATTTTTAACACAAATACATCCATTGAAATGACTTTTGATGAATTACAGAAATCAAACCAAGATCTGGCGGATTGGTCGGGCGCGCAATTACAAAATTTGACCGCGATGAATGAAGACCGTGATTTAAATATGATGAGCCAAAATTATCGCCATATTATGTGGAGTATTTTAGCGATTCTCATCATTATGGCCACTATGAAAATGACAAAATCTGTTGTAAAACCATCAACTTAAATAACCGTTTTCAATATATTTTTCTCAAAAGAGTATATAAATGGGTAGCCAAAGTTCACCAATTAATTTAGGTCGTTATGAATATACAAAAATGGAAGCAAGTTCAATCTGTGCATCCAAAGGCAAAAAACTATGTAAACAAAAAGATTTAATAAAGTCGGATTTTTGCTCTTGTGGCTGGGCCGATGATGTATTAACGCCTGGTTATCCAATGGCGAATGGTGATAAAACGGGTAAGGGCTGGTGTGGAGGTGATAATGAAGGTAAAGTTTGGCGGGATTGCGGCGCGAAAGATTGGTTAAATCCCGATGGAACTATATTTAATACAAACAAAAAAAGAGCAGATGGTCAACGCCATGCTTCCGCTTTTTGCTGTGATTCTACTGGCGTTAACACCGGTGAAGCCAATATTAGCAATATGTTAGAAAATATTCAAAATTTACAAGCGACCGAACAAGCGTTGATAAATCAATTAGATGCTTATACCAGTTCTAAGGGGTATGTTTCATCTGATCCCAAAATCATCGAGATGGTGAATAATATTAACAATATTGCTAATTCCCGCATTTCACTCTTTCAATCTATTAGCGCAAACGCAGATGTCATACAAACCGGTGTTTCACAATCACGCGTGGATTTGGTTGCGCAAATGACATTATTGCAAGTCGTCGAAGATCAATTGAATCATGCAAAGCTCAAAATTCAAGAACTTCAAGCCACGAACGATACCAAAATGCGAATGGTTCAAATTAATACATATTATGGGCAACGTTATGAAGCACAAAGCAGCTTGATGAAAAAGATTATATTCATTTGTATTCCAATTCTAGTGGTGTTTATACTGAAAAAAAAGAGTATTATTCCGGAGACGATCTCCAATTACATCATTGGTATCGTTACTGCGATTGGTGGTTTTATTATCATGTATAACGTATGGGATATTCATACACGCAGTAATATGGACTTCAACACATATGAATGGAAATATCAAAGCCCCGACGCACATATCCCTTCTATTTGGCAATACAATAAAGAGAATATGTTTAATTTTGATAAATTGTTGACCAATTTAATGAAGGAATTAGGTTTGTGTGTGGGTGAGACGTGTTGTTCACCGGGTCTCGTCTATGATCCGAAAAATCAACTCTGTGTTCAGCCAATGAAATCATACGGCAATACAACCAATAGTCAAGCAGCGATAGCGGCCAAACAAGGATTTGAGAATCGCGTGGGCTCTACAACCCAAGGGTTCGCCACAGGGCGTGAGGGGTTAAAAGGTGCGGTGGTTGGCACTTATTATAACGATGATAAAAATAGCTTTAATGGGATCGAACCTTTTAGTTACGATATGGCTTATTTGAATCTCTAATAATAAAATATACAATATATACTATTTTTAAAAAATTATTATATATTAAATGAGTAGTGAAAATCAATTTAGTAAAGATGAAATAAAACAAATGACCGGTAAATTATCAAAAATTGCTTCAGCTGTCACCGGACAGAAAATAAATAGTGAGGATTGGGGGGGTGGAAGCAACCTTGGCTTATTGAGCAATGAGGGTGAGAGTGTAATGAATTTACTCACTTGCCCGAAAGGCTCGGCATGTTATAAAACAAAACACAATGCAGAATTAAAAAGAAAGTTTCAGGAACGCACCGATATTTTGAATGACGCGCCCATTGAACTAAGTCGGGCGGAGAAAAATTATTATGTTTTTAATGAAGGTAATCCTGGAGGGGGAAATGTATATAAAAACTTGATTATTGATCGGTTTGCTACGACAGCACAGCAATTTAAAACCAATTCGATTGATCGCCAGCAACAATTTATGGCAGACTTATCCCAAGCGATCAAACAGTATCAAGCGGAAACAATTTTTCAAGCCCAATCCGCCAAATTATTGCGGATGCGGGAAGACGAACAGGCAGATTTGATTAAAAATATAAATTATTATCAAAAAATTTTACAAACGAGTGAACGCAAAGCTGTCTATGAGAATCAAAACATGGATAGCCTATACATGTACAGACGCCTGATGATGTTTACTTATTACGCCGCCATCGTTTGTTTTATTATTTTTGCGAATTTTATACCTGATAAGTTATACATGAATTATACGGTATGGCTGCTTATTGTCATCGCGGCGATTTTTCCGATCATTTTAAATATCATGGTCAAATGGATCTTTATTTTTTATGATATTATAGGATATTATTTTGAAGAGTTACCACATAAAGATGTGTATTACGCATTGGGTAATCCGGCAAACGATAAACCACCGAAACCACCCGGCACAATGACCAATATCAATCCGATTGCGACGAGTGCGATACCGTCGAGTGTGTTAGCGGCTTTACCCGGGGGTATCTAACCAATCGAAGGAAACTCTATTAGATGAAACGGGGGCGGCTTTAACCTCCCATACTATCCATCTCATCCTGATCTTCATTCTCGTAGATAATTTCAATATTACGCCAGCCACCTTTGGTGTGAATCCCAAACCGCTTATCCATAAACTCGTTCAATTCTTTACCCTTCGGGATATCCTTCCCGTAATGATGTGTATACCACTTTTTGAATTCTTCATACAATTCGGTCTTTTTCACCACCGCACCTTCTTTCTTCCGTAGCTTATCCTTCGAAAAGCCCATAAAATAATCTTGGCCCTCACGATGCTTATCGCTGTTCGCCATTACACTATGACAATCCTTGACCAATCCTTGATTCTCATAGGTTCTTTGCACTAAAGCCCCCATAAACACCGGCGCCCAAGCATCAAAGCGTTCTTCCAATTTTTTATCCAAGGGATATTGAAAAGGACATTCACTACGTGGAAACTTGATATCATCTCCATATGGGTTATCCAGAAATTTCGACATGAAATCAATATAACGCATACGTCGCCACGTTCCATCATCATTGCTCGTATCTTCAAAGTCCGTGTTCGTACACACCACTAATTTAAACTGTGGAATAAACGTGATGGTATCTTTGAATAACGCACGTGCTTGAATCGGGTCTGTGCCACCTGTCAATTCCTTCATGGTTCCTTCATTGATTTTATCACCCTTCGACGGCTCTTGCATCACCGCATAGCGGACACCGTCCAATTGTGCCACTTCCGATGATGTGCTCCCAATACCATTCCGCTTACACGTAATTAACGTGATCGGCACCGTGCCTTTATAGGTGCCCATAGATTTGGACATCAAGGAGGTGAGTGCGGATTTACCATTGCGACCCGATCCTTTGTAAACGTGAAAGGTCTGGTTGGTATTGACCCCAATTAAGCATGAAGCTAAATGGTCCCACATATATTCTTCGAGTTCTTTGACCGGAAACAATTGCTTCATGAAATCGTTGATTTCACGCATGATGGGAGCGGATTTGGAAGGATTGTAGGGACTGTAATCGATATTAGTGCATTTCGACAGGAAATCATCGGGCTGGCCCTTGCGGAAAATACGTTGTTTAAAATCGACCACACCATTGTTGAAACAGAGCAGATAGGGATTGCGGTCTAATTTCGACATGAAATCTTTGTCATAGAACAACTCACATGCTTCGCGCATAATATTTTGTTTGGACTGTGTCTTTTTTAATAAGGTACAGATGTCGGTTATTTTCTGTGACATCTTCATTAATTTTTCACGGCCTGGATCACCCGGATCACCTAAAGAATGTGCCTTGTTGGTCGTTTCACACGTCTTTTCAAAATAAATTTGATGCATTTCCTTGGACAATGCCAGTCGCAAGGTGTTACCAGAATCAATCTCGTGCCAGCGGTGATTGATGTATTCAAACCAGATTTTGTTTTTTATACTGACACATACAAAGCGGTCCTTATACATATTGTATAACACCGAAGCCAAATCAAATTCTGTCGCGGTTTGAATCGTCTGTGCGATGAAGAAGTCGATCGTTTCCGTGCGGATCGCATCGTATTTTTCCCGCGCATCATTCTTGGACCAATACATAATCGAGCGGTAGGTGAGCCCTTCACTTGCCGTAAATTTATTCCACTGCTCGAAAAGCTCGGGCACATTACGCCAATCGAATTTACCATTCGCACCTTTTAACGTATCGCGGCAATTATCTTGGCAACTGAATTTTAACCAGGTTAAGAAGAGCTCTGGCTTCGTATGCCGCAGTGCCATACCCACCCGAATCCATTTTGTGTAGCTTCCTGGCCCATAATAACTCGATGGTAAACTCAACGTATAATCGTGTGTTTCTTTCAATCGATAATCGATGGGTCCAATATCTTCAAACATCGCCTCCAGCATATTATCGAGCATCGCCTCGTTTTCAATGTCAGCATACGCTGCGGATTTATTGCCCACCAGTGTATGCTTGACTTTTATTTTATGTTTCGGTTCATCCGTTTTTTTGGAAGTTTGGTGGAGGGTCTGTTTCGCCGCTTCAAACTCAGTGAGGACATCACCACCTTTTAATGGAAATGCGGGATGCTCGGTATAACGCGCCGATAATTTGTAGATATTTTTTTCAGTAGAGAATTTGCTGAGCGGGCATTCTTCGATATCGATATCATTTTTACTGAACACCAGTTCAAAATGGTATTTAATCATGTAAGCTTGGTGAGCGGGTTTACGCGAACCATAAATTTGCCAATTGACAAAACCTTTCGTCACACCTTCATCTAAGACATCTTCCCACTCGTTGGTGATCGGTAAATCGTCCCAGATATTTTTCAACTCCGGCAACACTTTTTTTCGCAGGAGCACCTGTAAAGCCTTGTGCATCTGGACCCCGATGATAATATGAATGCCATCTTTGGTTTTATTTTCTAATTGATTCACATCGTTTTTCTCCATGACAAACACTTCAATACGCGACCCATCGGGAATGTCTAAGAGCTGTTTTGTCTTTTCCGCATAGAGCATCACGGCATCGATCACATGGTCCTTGCTATGTTGCTTGGTAGTAATCTTACTATCATAGCGCAAATCAATATCAATGAGAACCGGACCGTTTTCGACGAGTTGTTTTTCCGTGAGATATTCTGTTTGACTATTCGCAAACACATGCTGATAATAGAGTTCCATGAAACCTTTCCATTCACTATCATTTATTTTATAGCTGCCGCCAAAGATCGAAAGGGCCTTATCCCCTATGCGGGTATGCGTAAAGCCTTCACCTTTGACCGCATTATGCGTGCGCAAATAATTGTCTAAGCCACTATTTTTATGAGCGGCCATGTTGGTTGGTTGATATATATAAGTCAGAAATTTTTATCTCAATTTTTTTGTAAATTATATATTTTATATATAGGGTTTTTATATGGGGTTTTCGCGACCCGCATTTTGCTCTCACTATATATAGAAAGAAATAGGGACATAAATATAACTAAATATAGTATAAATAGACAAAGAATGGCTACCAGTAGTGAAATTTTTCTGAAAAAAGACGCATTGCGCCGCATTGTAAGTGATATCAAAGAATTACGGAAAAATCCTTTAACCGCGCATGGGATTTATTATGAACACGATGAAACCGATGTATTGAAAGGCCGTGCATTGATTATCGGGCCAGTGGACACGCCGTATGAAGATGGGTTTTACTTTTTTAAATTTATATTTCCCGCCAATTATCCACATGTGCCGCCCAAGGTTGAATTTTGTACGAGCGATGGTTCGACACGCTTTAATCCAAATTTATACCGTTATGGGAAAGTCTGTCTCTCTATTTTAAATACATGGACAGGTGAACAATGGAGTGGATGTCAGACAATTTCGTCGGTTTTATTGGCGATGTGTACGATTTTAAATGCCGAGCCACTTTTAAATGAACCGGGGATTATGAAAACCCATCGGGATTATGAGGGCTATAACGAAATTATAAAGTATAAAAATATTGAGGTGGCCATTTTTGGAATGCTGGCAAGCGTGGCAGGTCCAAGCGTGGCAGGTCCAAGCGTGGCAGGTCCAAGTGTAGCAGGTCCAAGTGTGGCAGGTCCAAGTGTAGCAGGTCCAAGCGTATACACTACAACTAACAACGATTTGAACCAAAACAGTGTGGTGTCAAACATAAACGAATTTGCTATTTTCGGCGACGTTATGCGGTGCTATTTTCAAAACAATAAAGAAAAAATTAAACAAAGAGTTTTAAACGGGAAGGTGGCGGAGTATAATATAGGTGTTTACAAAATGACAGTGCTTACGAATTATCCTGCGTTGTTGGCAAAATTTGAAACGTAAATTATTTCTTCTCGTCATTAAAATAATTATGAATCAATGTATCCTTCGATTTATTTTCAATCTGGCCTGCTAAAATACTTTGCTCGTAAAGTTGTCGTAACACATCACTCGGAGCATTTGATCCGGCCTTTAATAAATTATTACTACGGAGATGATTCTTGATCTCTAAAATACTTTTCTGTTTTAAAAGTGCTTGTTCGGTTTGGACTTTCCGCCGTGTTTGTGAGTTTTTAATGAGCACCGAGACTTTTCCGTTGGCGTGTTTGCCGAGTTTATATTTTAAAGTCTTGGTGATGCGTTTGCGTTTTTGTTTGAAGGAAGGCATATAAGAGGGTGCCGTAGGAGAAAGCGAATCTGTAATAGCAACTGGCATAGCCTCAGCACCTGGCATAGAACCTGACATAGAACCTGACATAGAACCTGACATAGAACCTGACATAGAACCTGACATAGTCTGAGCGCCTGGCATAGCCGGATCCGTTGAAATGTCAATCACATGCTCTAATTCACTTGGTGTAGCTTCTGACTCGAGTGGTGCGGCAATATCTTCCAAAATATTAATACTGGGTTTCACCGCCGGCGATGGTTTATGTTTTTGGGTGGTGCGCAACCATGTGCGATAGGTTGGTCGCGTCCCCCCTGTTTTTAAATTACTGTAAGACGGTTGTGGAGGGGAATTCCATTGTACTGTCGGCGCGGGCGCTTGTACTGTCGGCGTAGGCATCTGTGCTATCGGCGCAGGAACTTGTACTATCGGCGCGGGCATCTGTGCTGTCGGCATTGACATCTGTGCTATAGGCATTGGCGTTTGAGGTGGCGCAATCGCATTCCAATCTAATTCTGGTGGCAATTCGGTGGCAATATTTAAATGCGTATTATAGGTTTGTTTTTTTTTCAAGGATGTATTCTTCTTCTCTCTTTTTTGCTCTTCTTTATCTCTTGCTAAATTATCTAAAAATTGTACTGATTCACCAAAAGCATCATTTAATTGGTTGTCAACTTCTGTGGTTTCTTGCGTTTGAGTTGTTTGTTTATTATGTTGAAAATTTTTAATCCGCGCTATTAATTTTTTTTTAATGCTATTTGATTGACCCAAAGACACACCACTCGGTTTTTCTTTTCGTGTTTTGTTTTTTGCCGCAAAACCCGAACTGCCGCCTCCACTCCCCGCTGATGCGAGAAAAATCGGATTTACCTTAATTGTTTTCAAACTCATTGTTTATTATAAGCTTAAAAAAATATTATAATAATCAAACGATAGAAAAAAATTGAATTACTTTTTTATAAAGAGTAAAAGCATAACCCAAAGAAACGAAATCAAAAACCACCGAGAATGAATATCACCCAATGCAACCCTCAATTAATGATCTCCATTAAAAAAAACTGTATGAACTTGGAATGTTCGGTTTGTTATAAAAAAATCAATCGCACTTACTTTATCTGTAGTTCACCTTGTAACAAAGTGTTCCACATGGATTGTATGGACAAAATGATGGAACAAACCGAAGAGGCCGCCTACGAAGCGAATGAAGAAGCGGTGCACAAATGCTGCTATTGTCGACGCACAATGAGTTTGCGAAATTATCGAATCCAACTCTTTGTGCGGCATTTGACCGTGTTAAGAAATATGGGTTATTACGACGTAACTGACGCATTGCGAAAATTGATGATTCTTCGATATAGCCTTTGTCATGTTCGAGGAGAAAACGATTATCCGAAAGAAGACGAATCATACGAGATTTATGAGCTCCGCGATAACACTTATATCAAAAAACCGAAGCAAGCCAAACGGGCCCTTTTCAAAAAAACAATACAAAAACAGCCCCGTGTTCATATCAAACAAAACATCGGCGGCCGCCGGCGCTCTTAAAATACATAAATCTGCGTATGTTTATTTAAAAATAAAAAACCTAAAAATAAAAAACCTAAAAATTTGAAAATCTAGGTTTGATGAGGCCAAAACGATTTTGGACATTTTCAGAAATGTCCATTTTTGAAAAGTCCCGCCCAGACCTGGAAAAAACCTTGCCAAAAAACGACTTGTGACTGAAATGCTCTCATTTCGGTTTTTTTCTGAAAAATGTTGTGATGCTAATTTTTTTAATATTTTTTTAAAAACTATTTAGGCATTTTTTATGTTAGGATTATATACTAAATGAATCCTAACATAAAAGAGCCAAAAAAATCCTCCACGTTTATATGTAATAGTTGTGACTTTAGTTGTAGCAAAAAAAGTAATTACACCAAACACTTATTGACACTTAAACACAAAAACCTAACAAAACCTAACATTTTTAATTCCAAAAATGCCCCCAACAAATTTGAATGCCATCAATGTAAACATGTATATAAACATGCGTCCACGTTATCGTCGCATCGCAAAAAATGTAAACCGATTGAAAATAGTGTGATTGAAAATTCCGAAAATGATATTAAAATGCTTACCACATTGGTGCTAGATCTGGTTAAAAGCAATTCCGATTTACAAAAACAAATGATGGAAGTGTGTAAAAATAGCAATATGTCAATTACAAATAATAATAGTCATAATAAAACCTTCAATCTTCAAGTCTTCTTGAACGAACAATGTAAAGATGCCATGAATATTATGGATTTTGTGAATTCAATGACCCTCGAACTCTCCGATCTGGAAGATGTAGGCAAGCTCGGTTACGTGGAAGGGATAAGTAACATTATTATCCGGAAACTGAATGAATTGGATGTATGTAAGCGTCCGATTCATTGTAGTGATGCGAAACGAGAGATTATGTATGTGAAAGATGAAAATGTGTGGGAAAAAGAAAATAGCACCTATGATAAGCTACGGAAAGCGATTAAACATATTACCAAGAAAAATAGCGATATGTTGGTTCCGTGGAGCAAAGAGCACCCCAACTGTATGAATAACCAGCACCATTTGAACGATGTCTATCTTCAATTGATGGGGCAAGCCATGGGCGGTAAAGGGGAGTTTGTCGATAGCGAAAACAAGATTATGAAGAAGATCGCCAAGGCGGTTTGTATTGATAAATAATTTATTCTCTATAACTTAAATCTTCATCCGGCGCATAACTAAGAGAGGAGGGTTGTTCCACAGAGAGATTAATGGGTTCGACTTCATATGGTTCGACTTCATATGGTTCGACTTCATATGGTTCGACTTCATATGGTTCGACATCATATTGCGGAGGCAACCCGGAAGAATAGGGCGGAAGCAACCCGGAAGAATAGGGCGGAAGCAAACCGGAAGAATAGGACGGCGGCAAACCGGAAGAATAGGACGGCGGAAGCGAATAGGGAGGGACTTCGCCAAGAATATCTTCATCATTTTGTGATTCTTCTGAAATTGATCTTGCTATAATGGGTGTTGCTAATGCCACACCTAGACTCTTTTTAGATGAAGAACGGCTACTCGGCGCTCTTACACTCGGCGCTCTTACACTCGGCGCTCTTACACTCGGTGCTCTTACACTCGTTGCTCTTACACTCGTTGCTCTTACACTCGTTGCTCTTACACTCGGTGCTCTTACACTCGTTGCTCTTACACTCGTTGCTCTGACAACAGGCGCTTGGACGAGAGGTGCTTTTATACTCGGTGCTCGGACAACAGGTGCTTTTACACTCGGTGCTCTGACAACAGGCGCTCGGACAATAGGTGCTTTTATACTTGGCGCTCGGACAACAGGTGCTCGGACAAGTGGCGCTCGGACAACAGTTGATCGGACAACAGGTGCTCGGACAAGTGGCGCTCGGACAACAGGTGCTCGGACAAGTGGCGCGCGAATTACTGATTTCTTTTTTTTTAATGTGCTATTTTTTTTCTTTGTCGATATTTTCTTGATAGATGGGTTTTTCTTCCGTTTCATCATTTCTCTCTTTTCATTTTCCTGTTTTTGTTCTTTCATTATTCGTTGTTCAATGTCACGTCGTTGAATAGCTTCTTTTTCTAACTCATGTAATTTACGTAATCTTTTTACAACTGATTTTCTATTGCCAAAAATGGAAATACGTTTTTTAGATTTGCTACTCTTACGCTTAGATTTGCTACTCTTACGCTTAGATTTGCTACGCTTAGATTTGCTACTCTTAGATTTGCTACTCTTAGATTTGCTACTCTTACGCTTAGACTTGCTACTCTTAGACTTGCTACTCTTAGACTTGCTACTCTTAGATTTGCTACTCTTACGCTTAGACTTGCTACGCTTAGATTTGCTACTCTTACGCTTAGACTTGCTACGCTTAGATAAAGACTTTGTCTTACGCTTAGATTTGCTACGCTTACTTGTCTTGTTTTGTTTACTCTTAATTTTACGTTTGCCGCCACCTTCTGATAAAAATGGACCAGGCGCCAGCGTCATTATATAATATAACAATTTAAAAATAAATTGAATTATATTTACAACGTATGAATAATGATAAAGATCTCAAAATGGCAGCAAAAGAAATATCCGCACCTGAACTCGTCAGCACTCCGAATGAAATTGATGTCGAGAAATATATCGAAGAACCCCACATTATCATTGATTCGTGTTTTCGCGGTAGACATTTAAAGCGCTTGGTGGAACATCAAGTCGAGTCCTACAACGATTTCATTCAATATCAAGTCCCACGCACCATCTCCATGTTTAATCCTGTCCACATTTGTTCTGAACATGATTTAGATAAAGCTGTTAATAAATATCGTCTCGAAATGTTCGTGACCTGTGAAAATTTCAATATCTACCGGGCCCAAATTCACGAAATCAATGGCGCGACGAAAAGCATGTTTCCACAAGAAGCACGTGACCGCAACTTCACTTATGCGGGTGACATGACGATTGACCTAAATATTAAATTCGTCGTGCGAAGCGGTCCACTCTTGGAAACAGTCCATACGTTTAATAAAGTGCTGCCAAGCATTCATATTGGCAAAATGCCGATTATGCTGAAATCGAGTATCTGTATTCTCGAGCAATATAAACATATTCCTTACAACGTGAGTGGTGAATGCCGAATGGATTCCGGTGGTTACTTTATTGTGAATGGGTCTGAGAAAACGGTGATTGGTCAAGAACGTGCCGCCGAAAATCTCGTCCAATGCTACAATATATCAAAGAACAATAGCAAATGGAGCTGGTTGGCGGAAATCAAGTCGGTCCCCGATTACAAATGTATTTCGCCCAAGCAGTTGTCACTTACGATTGCCACCAAAAACAATGGATTCGGTAATGGCATGTGGCTCCAGATACCGCGTTTAAAAAATCCATTACCCCTCTTTGTCGTCTTTCGCGCGCTGGGCATTATTAGCGATGAAGCCATTTGTAAACGTATTGTATTGGACACAACCAATGAACGCACCGAGATTCTGATGACGAATCTCCAAGGGTCAATTGTGGAAGCCAATAAAATCATTACACAAGAATGTGCGATGAAACAAATTATTTCGAATATTATGTTTACGACGCATATCAGCATCGATAAAGAAACCAGTGCCACCATGAAGCGTAATTTCGCACAAGAAGTGCTGAATAACGACTTGTTTCCGCATTGTCGCACCACTGAGCAAAAAATCTACTTTCTTGGATACATGGCCAACTGCTTATTAAAATGTAGTCTGGGCTGGGAACCCGTGAGTGATCGTGATTGTTTTGTGAATAAGCGCGTGGATTTGACAGGCACACTGTTAAACAATTTGTTTCGCAATTATTTCAACAAGATGGTGAAAGATATGCAAAAACAAACCATCCGCGAAATTAACAATGGGTCGTGGCGTTCGACAGATGATTATCAGTCTATTATTAATATGACCAATATTTACAAAATCGTCAAACCGACAACTATTGAAAACGGTTTGAAGCGTGCCCTTGCCACAGGTGATTTTGGTGTCAAACAGATCAATAGCAATAAGGTCGGTGTAGCGCAAGTGCTCAATCGCTTAACTTATATTTCCAGTTTAAGCCATTTGCGCCGTATTAACACGCCGATCGATAAAGCGGGTAAACTCGTGGCGCCGCGGCGCTTGCCGCCCTCTTCATGGGGTTATATCTGTCCCGCCGAAACACCAGAAGGTGGGAGTGTCGGTGTAGTAAAAAATATGAGTTACATGGCGCGGGTCACTATTCCTTGTAATAGTAATTCGCTTTATGATTATGTCGAACCGCATATTGTTGCGATCGATACACTCACTGAAAAAGACTTGTTTGGACAGGTCAAAGTGTTTGTTAACGGCACCTGGTTAGGGATTGTGCGAAACCCTATGGAGCTCTATGACAATCTCAAACTAAAAAAATACAAAGGCATTATCAATATTTATACCTCGATTATCTTTGATATCCAGCGCAAAGAAATACGAGTCTGTAATGATTCGGGGCGCTTGGTGCGACCCCTCCTCCGCGTCCGCGATAATAAATTAATCCTCACCAATGATACTATTCTAAAACTTCAGAAAAAAGAATTAACCTGGGAAGATTTGTTCACAGATTGCCGTATTCCGGAAAGTGTCTTGGAGTATATCGATTCTGCCGAGCAGAATATGAGTATGATTGCGATGGAGCCGCAGACGTTAACGAATAAAGCCGACCAATTTATCTATCGGTATACACACTGCGAAATACATCCCAGCACGATTTTCGGGATATTGGCATCCTGTATTCCCTTCCCCGAACATAATCAATCACCGCGTAATACCTATCAATGTGCTATGGGTAAGCAGGCAATGGGGATGTATGTGACCAATTTCGATAACCGGATGGACAAGACAGCGTATGTTTTAACCTATCCAATGCGGCCGCTGGTGGAAACGCGGGTGATGAATATGATTGAACTAAATAAAATACCCTCCGGCTGCCAAGTCATTGTAGCGATTATGTCGCATACTGGCTATAATCAAGAAGACAGTATCCTCTTTAACAAGGGTTCCATTGACCGTGGCCTCTTTCAAGCGACCATTTATCATACGGAAAAGGATGAAGATAAGAAAATCCATGGCGACGAAGAAATTCGCTGTAAACCCGATGCCACGAAAACCAAAGGGATGAAATTCGGAAACTACGATAAAGTCAATGCAAATGGTGTCATCCCTGAAAATACATTGGTCGAAAATCGTGATATCATTATTGCCAAGGTCTTGCCGATTAAAGATGCGCGTAACGATCACACCAAGCGCATCAAATACGAAGACCAGAGCCGTATTCACCGAACGGGCGGCGAAGAGACATATATTGATAAGAATTATATTGAACGGAATGGGGATGGCTACAATTTCTGTAAAGTGCGCCTCAGGACGGTCCGTAAGCCCATTATTGGTGACAAATTTAGTAGCCGCCATGGGCAAAAGGGCACCATTGGTAATATTATACCGGAATGCGATATGCCATTCTTAGCAAGTGGCGTTAAACCGGATATTATTATTAACCCGCATGCCATTCCGTCGCGCATGACGATTGCGCAGTTGAAAGAAACCGTCTTAGGTAAAACTCTCTTAGAATTAGGACTCTTTGGTGATGGCACGAGTTTCGGGAAGTTTGATATCAAAGATATTTGTAAGGAACTCCAGAAGGTGGGGTATGAATCGAATGGCAATGAATTGCTCTACAATGGACTCACTGGCGAACAAATCGAAACATCCATTTTCGTTGGCCCCGTCTTCTATCAACGCCTCAAGCATATGGTCTCGGATAAGCATCACAGTCGTAGTATTGGGCCGATGGTAAATCTCACACGACAGCCAGCCGAAGGCCGCTCCAAAGACGGTGGTTTACGCTTTGGTGAGATGGAACGTGACTGTATGTGCTCACACGGTGCGTCCCGTTTTACGAAAGAACGGATGTATGATGTGTCGGATGCGTTCCGGGTCCATGTGTGTAAGCGTTGTGGCTTGATTGCGGCTTACAATGACCAAATGCATATTCACTATTGTAAAACATGTGATAACCGGATCGATTTCGACTATGTGGAGTTACCGTATTCGTGTAAATTGATGTTTCAGGAATTGATCTCGATGAATATTGCGCCACGGATTATGACCTAGGTACTTTTAAGAAAAGTACGGCAAAACATCGCACTTCGTTTTGGAAGAAAAATGGTTCTAAAATATTTATATATTATATAATGTCAACACGTGCAAAATCTCCATATAAATGTAAAAAAGTATTTTTTTATAATAAACCACCAAATGCTGCTATTAAAAAAGTTATTGAAAATTTAAAAGAAAAAGACTATAGTGAAACAGACAAAGAATTTATTGATAGGATTTTTTCTTATATAGAAAAAACCCAATATGCACCAACATCTTTTTGTGAAAAAAATGGTATTGGTATGAATACCACCGGTTTATGTGATATACATGATGCTGATGAAGGTGATATTATCTACATGATTTGTTATGACGGCTCACAACCGCATAGTGTATTGTTGTTTACTTATAATGATAGTATTTTTATTGAGGCAGTTTGCGCGGATCAAACAAATACAAAAAGTAAAGGTTCGGGCTCTTTATTATTAGATGATTTAATTGACGCTGTAAGAGAAACTGACATAAAATCAATCATGTTAGATTCAGTAGATACTGCGATAAACTTTTATAAAAAAAGGGGGTTTAATGTGGATAAAAAGACAGCAAATGATGATGATACTAATCCAATGATTTTAAAATTTAGTGAAAAAAAAAGTGGAGGCCGTAATAAAAAAACATATAAATTAAAAAAACACCGCAAACTGAAAAAAAGGACCTATAAAAAGCACCGGGGAGGGCGTTATAAAGAGATGTTATGTTCGCAGGCGATTGTCAGTGCAGCTCGCGTAAAATGTGTAAAAACGTGTAAGAAGAAAAAAGAAGATATGGCGAATGAAAAAGAAATGGCAAAATTGAACAAGCAATATGATGCGTTTCTAGCCAAAACATGTAAAACCGATGATTACGATTGTATACAAAAACACCGGGAAGGTAATCCTTTGTTTGACCAAATTATTAAATTAGAAGCGAAAGGTGGAAAAATGAGAGATGCGTGTATGAAGAAACACTGTTCCAAAGATGAATTGAATCGTTTAGATTATTGTATTGATTTGGGCGAGGAACAGTGTCGCGTCAAATATGCCGATTTGATTAAAAAAAGTAAAAAGAAAATCTTACCGTTGGCGGATTGCCTACGTAACCTTTAAAAAAGGTTGAGCCAAACATCGTAGCAAAATATATAAATAATTTTTTATATATTTTTGTGGAAAGTTTTGTGGCACTTTTTTTAAAAGTTCGAAAAAATTGAAACCGATTGTTAATACTATATTACTAATAACAATGAAAATGGCAACAGATATCAGCATGTTTAACACCGACGCATTGAAATTGACTTTATTCTTTGCGTTGATCAACAAGTCAAAGATCGCTTTGAATTATATTTATTTGGATTCGGATTTACTGGCCCACGACGCTACCCTGCGCATGATTAAAAGGGGGTATATTGACTACTTTAATGGCCGTGTCTTCAAATCCAATATCAGTGGCGACATTTTTGAAACAGGCCTGTATAACCGCGACAATGGAAATGGCGCAGCAGAACGCATCGTACAAAATCTTCGGGACCAACTCAACCTCAACCTTTAGAAAAGGTTGCGCCAAACAACGGAGCAAAACCTTCGTAGCAAGTAAAACGTTTTTAAGACCAATCTATAACAATACAAGGTTCAATGATTTTAGAATCTTCTATACCAGATAGATTTTTTTCAGTATATTGAATATGTGAATCAGGAAATACTAAATATAGTTCTGTTATCAATTCTATAATATATTTATCTTGGAAATAAGGTTGATTACATAAAGCAAATGTATAATTTGTATCTCCATACATAGCACTTCTAATGATTTCACTATATATTTTTTGAACATAGCCTTTAATCATATTCATTCTAACTTGTGCTTCCATATCATTTTTATATTTTTTAAGTGTTTCTTTAGTTAAAGGAGTAACCGGAATAATATTATGTGTTATATTCATTAATTATTGAAAATACATAATTATATCTTTATATTCAAATAACCGTTTTGTAAAAGTGTCGCAAAACCATCAACCTTCGCCGTGGAACAAGTTCAAGGTTGCGCCAAACCTTCGTAGCAAACTTTTATAATTCATCATTATCAGTCAACAACAATAAATCTTTTTTATACTTTTCTTTCTCTCTGAAATAATAAAAGGTAGTGGATAATGTTATCATGCTTGAACCCAAAATAGATGCAAATAAGAAATCTACCTGTGTGAGTGCAGTAAAAACCGTTAAAACATTATCTAAGGCCCAATTAAAATAATAAAACTGCACATTCAAGTGGGCTATATATGGATTTAATACCACTTTGGGATCGGCTAACTGATTGGCAAACCAAGCATTGGATATTTCGGCACTAGTGGAGGAAAACCCCTGGGTTAAAGCAAACAGAAGCATATAAGATACCCACTTCTCCCACGTATCAATATTTTTACCTAAAAAACACAATCTCTCATTGGGTCCCACAATAAAAAACCGATTGATGGAAATACCTTCAGAACAGCTAGAAGCCTCATTATCCATCGCCAAAAAAGATGGAATAAATATGGACATGAGTAAGGCGAGATGTAATGTCTGAACAATTAAAGAGAGATTGGTTATATTCATGGATGCAAAAATGGTCATTATACACTTTTGTAAAAGTGTCGCAAAACCTTTAATACAAAACCTTTTAGATTTTTTTTATCGCCAATTGATAGCCCATGTGAATTAAATAATACTGCTCTTTATATTTGTCCAAAAAAGCATTCATCGTATTTTTAATTTGGATACCATCACCACCGCCATAATCATCCATCCACATAATACCATTTTTCTCTAATACCCTAAATGCGTTTTCCATGTCTCTTTTAATGAATTCGCATTCATGCGAACCATCAATATAGATAAAAGTATATTTTTTCGTGTTACTTTCAAAAAATTCGTCCGATGTTATTTTCTTTACTTCGATTTTCTCCGAATTTTTACAAGCCGAAATATTATAATCAAAATTCAGTTCTTCATTATTAATTAAAAATTGTTGGTGATCGTTGTTTTGTATATTTAAAAACGGATCCACGCATGTTAATCTTGAGGCTGGATTATCAAGTAAATTATCCGCAAAAAATACACTGGATAATCCTTCAAAGCAACCAATTTCCAATATATGATTTTCTTTTGTTTGGTCGGTAAAATGTAATAATTTATTATTTATTTCGCTGCCAATAAACCAACTTTGTGAAAATTTATAATTAGCCATATATGCTCTTATTATATATAAAAAATACAGAATAAACGCAACTATATAAAGCACTTTTCCAAGGAACAAGTTCAAAAGTGCCACAATACCATATTGCCAAGATTGTTGTCACCGTTGGTATAACTTTTCTAAACGTGACACGCCAAACACCCTGGCAAAACATCGGTTTTCTTTTCTTTTTTCAAATCGGCTAAGAGTTCGCCACAATGTTGACACAATACGATGCCTTCAGAGAGTCGAAAATTATGTAGACGGTATTTGGGTTCATTGAGTTTGGTAATAATTTCAATCAGTTCCTTGAGTGTTTGCATTTGTACCGCCTTATGATTTGTTTCTTGGATATGCTGTTCAATATTAAATTCAATAACCACTTTATTATCATATAATCCTTGCCACTGCCATTTGACTTTTCGCTGCTTTATATGGGTCAATGGAATACAATACTCGTAATCGATCGAGATGCCATTGACAGCGTTGAGACCATCGATGGATATATCATACACTTGTGAGCCGTAAGTGCGCCCGGTATAACACGCTTTCAACTCCGCATAAGGTTTAGAGTTATGGAGAACTTGTGGAACCCAGGCGGTAATATCACCATTCGCAGCTAAATGCCACTTTTCCAGTAAAATCGTTTCGTTAAACGCAGTAGCCATTCTTATTCTCTCTTTAAATGTTATCTTTAAAAAGTAAAATATTTCAATTTTTTAATTTTATCGAACCACAGGTTGAACATTTTGTGGCACTTTTGAACTTGTTCTATGGAAAAGTGGTTAGAGGCTATAAATAAAATATGGCACAAGATAAACCGCAACGACCAGTGTAATGATATTGACATTTCCACCCATCCCTTTTAGCAGTGAAGCGATGAGAATCGACGTTACCATCATAAGACTATCGGAGAGAATCGCGTTTATCCCGACTTCTTTACCATAGTCTTTAAAAATATCCATAATTTTGGATTTACCACGGGGCACTGCTAGACAGATTTGATAAAAAATGATATCATGAACCACTTGAATTAAAACCGCTAAACCAATAAATTTTACTAGAGAGTATTGCGCAAAGATATAGGGATAAAGGAAGCGTGCCAAAATAATACCAATAAAAAGAATTAAGATATCCGCAATAACCGCACTTACATTCAACTCTTTATACCATTTTTTCAAGACCATCGAATGAATCGCGCCACCAAGGATCAATGTAATCACAATAAGGTCTGTGATGAGGACCCCGTTGAAAATAGAGAGATAATCACTCGTGTTTTTAAAAACCGAAATATTCTGAAAATACATATATATAAAATAAATATTTTTTTATAATTCTAATGTATATAAGAATGTCCGGTTTTATTGGTGATACATTTCCAAGCAAATTAGGTGGTGGTATTCCAGGTGGGCAACCGAATGGTGGATTAATTGGCGCTGGATCGGGTAGTCGCTTTTCCGGAACGGGAATGGAAGGTGGTGGTCAACGTGAACTCGAACGTGTGACTTTACGCCGTGTTTTTGGTTTTACACAATTTCCAGGCAACCCGCAGGTAATTACACCCTTTAGACGTTATTTTAACGCAGGGGATACAGCAGGCACCACCAATTCAGCGCCTTCGCCTCTTTTAGGGAAGCCCATTAACCAATTGAGTGGCAGCAGTATGGTCTCGCGCATCCACGCTAGTCAAGGTGGCGTGAGTAATCAGGGTGCGTCTTTTTATTCTGGAAACCCAAAGTATGTCTATGATTCGTCAAATTACGTTCGTTTTAAAAAACTTCAGGCCGTGAATCGCAATTACAACGATTTAAGCTATGGTGGGGAAAATGGCACGACGATTAAACAGGCATTAACACGGGTTCGGCGCTAACCAGCGCCTTTAAAAAAGGTGGCGCCAAACTTTCCAATAAAATATTTCTATAATTTTATATAAATATTTTTCTTTTTTATTCGCTTAAAACATAAAATCAAATATTTTATTGAAAAGTTTGGTGCAACCTTTCCCAAAGGTTGTTAAGTGCGCTTATACAATTCCAATGCTAATAATCCGCCTGCTACCTGAGCCAGAATATAAGGGAGCACATCAGTAGTTGGCATTTTTTCCGCAGCCGCCATCATAATCGTGACAGCTGGATTGAAATTACCACCCGATATTTTGCCACCTAGGAAAGCAGCCAACGCTAAAGCACCACCAATCAGCAAAGGGTTTCCGGTGGAAATGATAATAAAGAGAAAGAAAAAAGTGCCGATAAATTCAACAAAATATTTTTTGAGTGGCATTCTTTATATAACACTTTAAAAAAGTGTAGCAAAACCTATATTTTTAAATCTTTACACGTTTAAAAAGTTGATTCGTGTAATCCTAGTGATAATACTTTGTTCGTCGTTGTTAAATTGGCATTTTAAAATCCAAAAGTATTTGTAAATTTTAAAATGATTTAAAAAACTTATCATAAATAATATAAAATGAATCTAAACAGTATTTTAAGTCATATTAAAACCCCTTCATTTTATGTTATAGACATAGGCGCATCTACGGGTGTAGATAGTGATCCTGTATTCAATTTTATTGTTGATAAAAAATACAGAGGATTATGTATTGAGGGTAAATCGCAAAACGTAAATATTTTAAGGACCAAAACTCATTTTGATATACACGATGGATATGTAACGCCTTCAAATGTTTTAACTCTATTTGAAAATTATAATGTGCCATACGATTTGGATATCTTAAAGATTGACATTGATGGTTACGATTTAGAAGTGCTTCGGGTTATTTTAAGCAAATATAACCCGAAAATTATTATTGCTGAAATTAATGAAAAAATTCCACCACCGATTTGTTTTGAAATAAAATACAAAGAAAATTATTCTTGGGACTATAGTCATTGTTTTGGTTTTTCAATACAAGCTGGCGCGAAAGTGCTGAATGATAATAAATATAAAATAGTATCAATTTATGAATTGAATAATATTTTATGCGTTAACGCTGATTTATGTAAATCGTTAGAAATCGAATGTATTAACACTGATGAATTTATAAAACAGTTATACAAAACAGAATATATTGATAATTATAATAGATTTCATATATTGCCGTGGAATGAAAACGTTAATTATTGGTTATCTATCAATGATAATGAGGTTTTAAAAAATGAAATTAGTAACTATTTTGTTTATAATAATAATAGAAGTCAGTTTGAAGTAAAAACAAAAATTAAAGATATTGATTTTACTGTAGAATACTTTTAAGAAAAGTATCGCAAAAATATACTTTTTTAAAGTGCTAGGTTTTGCGGCACTTTTTTAAAGTGCTAGGTTTTGCGGCACTTTTTTAAAGTGCTATATTAAGAGAAACATGAGCAAACTTATTCTACCACAAACTGTTGGTCCCGCTTCTATTCCTACCAAACAACACCAACCCAATAATCTCACGAAAGTTGCGATGGGTATGCCTTTTAAACCGGACACGATGACTCAAGGTAGTTTTTTTGCCATGTCGCGCGCCGCTTATAATAGACAGGTTGTTCAGAATGTCAATCTTGTAGGGCAAATAACAACGCCTCCGAATATTGTTCCGCTCGGGACCACGCCCTCCGGCAAAAAAAAGTGGTATGGCGCTTCCGGTTCACGCATGGCTTCCGAACAAACGAATTTAAGAAGCATTGAAGCGACGGGTAAAAGTTCAACCAATTACGTTCAGACCCAACCAATGTCTTTTAGCGGTCCGGATCAAACCTCGGTAAAAAATGCTTTGGTGCGTTGTCGTGGGAATGGCTGTGTCGCACCGAAAAAGAAAGGCGCAAATAAAATATCTACTTAATATAAAATGGGGAATGGTAATTCACACCGACAAAAACATCGTTCGAAAAGAGGAGGAGCCGAACCAGCTGTAGCAAACGCACCCGCAGCGGATATGAATGCTCCGGATATGAATGCTCCTGATATGAATGCGCCTGGTATGAATGCGGTCGATATGAATGCTCCTGATATGAATGCGCCTGGTATGAATGCAGCTGAAAAAAAATGTTGTCCTTGTCCGGATGAGAAAAAAGAGGAAGGTTTTTTTGCGGCACTTAATCCAAACAAATTAGAAGAAAAACTTGTAGGAGCACAAACATCGGCTATTGAAGGATCAAAAAACGCGTTTAATAACGGCGTAGAAAACGCAAAGGCAGGCCTAAGCAATAAAATTACAGACTTTTTAAAACCATCTCAAGAGGGTGGTAGACGCCGAACACGTAAGCATAAACGTAGTAAGCATAAACGTAGTAAGCATAAACGTAGCACTAAAAAACGTAGCAAGCGTGGCATTAAAAAGCGTAGCAAGAGCAGTCGCCGATAAATTTTTTTGATATTTTTAATAAAGATCAAAAAAAGTATTCATTTTTTTCGTAACATCAGACGCAGTAAAATATACAACCCTAACAAACCCAACGTGCTGTAATAAAAACGAATAACAATGTCATTGGGCATTTTGCTATAATCGACTTTGGAACCCTGTAAGCTGGAAGTGCTAGTCTGTATATCAGTATGATTACAAAACCCTTCTGGATCTCTCAAGTTATAACTACTTTTCGACGGCACATTGGAAAACCAATTGCTTGGCATATTACTAATATCTACATTGGTCACATAACGCCGATCGAATCCCGGCGCGTTATTGGCATCCACCGTTGGCATAGTTAACATTTGACATGCCGCACTTGATCCACTGACAAAGGCATTCAAAATTTGCATCGGCTTGATTTGTGCTATATTGCTCATAATACCTGGCATGATCCCTTTGAAATCATCAAATGAAACATCGGTCATATCGGTAACAATGGGAATAGAGCCATCTGGTATATTATTTATATAAATTGAACGGGTCACCTTTTGTTTCGAAGCAATATCTTTACACTTAACTGGTGTATCCAGAAAAAATTGGTTGCCTAAAGGACTACAATAATCACTTCCGTCTAAATTTTTAGTTCCGCATCCGAGCGCACCTTTCCCACCTACCAATACATCGACATATGTAAGTAACCCGCCTATATCATCTGCTAATGCGCCAAAATTGCCATCACCGCTCATACCTAATTCCGATGGCGATTTGATGCGCCCGGCATAATTATAACTCGGACCTAATATTTTTTCTTCAAGGGCACCCAATCCGCCAGGGCTATTTGATTGCGAAAACATATCCGCCATTTGTTATTACTATATGTCTATTTTATAATAATTTTCAGAAAATTAATTTTCGGTTAATAAATTTTGATTTATCGCGACAGCCTTCTCACTTAAACTGAACAATTCATTCATCTTTTCTTGTAAATCGTTTATCATTTTGGAATCAATATTCATTTCTGCTTGTTTTTCGAAGAGGGATGGTGTTGTATAAGTTGTTTCTTCCATGATCTCTTCTTCTTGTTCTTCAAGCTCAATTAATTCCGTTCCCCTGGCTATGTTGGTATTTGTAAAGCTTTCTCTTTCATCTAACAATGTTTTTGATAAAAAGGTCATAATTCGTTTATAGTATTTGGCCAAAAAGAGCATGAGGAATATTATGATTAGCGATTTTATAAGTATCATTTATATAACCAAAGTTTTTATCTAAAATATCTCTCTATATAATAAATAATGGCCTTAGTACCTATATCACCTTATATCACTTGGAAAGGCTTAGCCACAAATAGTGCGATACCTTCTTTTTCGAGGCCCGATTTAACTGTCAGCGGACCGAATTTTAAAGCCAATCCGATCAAACACTGGCGTAAACAATTAATTCCAAACACAGGCAGCGGCGTCTCTGGTCGACGTGCCGGCATCAGAATGCCAATGGATTTACCTGGCGGCAGTGTTTATTTAGGCGATGTGCCTAGCAACACCTCATGTTTATTAAATGCGACAACAAACACCACCGGCATCAAGGAAAATATCGTAAAATTTAACAATACCAAATTTACTGAAATGTGTGATAAAATGGGCTGCTTGAACGGGACATGTAATCCTGAAAGAAATCGCATCAAGTCCTCCACCACAATTTTAAGCAAAACCTATTATACAAATCACAACAGCTATATGCGCAGTCGTGGTAATTTATATGACCAAAAATTAACCGCTTTACCGGTTCCCGGTTTAACTTATTTGGATGCGACTGGAAATTTATTGCCAATAACTGAGGATAATGCGGTGAGGCAAACGCAAGATTGCGCGCCGGCTTGCCCGCTTGGCGCTCTTCCTTCAGCTCAGCAACAGTCACCGGCAAGCCAAACCATCTACAAACCCAACAATGCTCAATATGCCAAACAAGGGGCAGTCGATAGCAGTGACCGCATTACCCGATTAAAATTAAACACTATAAATAAAAATGCCGCTTCTTATGAAGAGGTCTTTGGATCCAGTGCGTCCCGCTATCTTGGCATGGCATCTACGCCTTATTTTTCGAAATCCAAATACCAGGCGTTTGTTGGGTCATAAAACTCAACGCAATGACACATAAATTTGCGCAACTCTATATAAAAATAACTGTATATATTTTTATATAGAGGAAATATAGCAATGAATCTTTCCATGAATCATCTTTATGCCACATATGCTTTTAACAAAAGTATGGATAATACAGACAATGGCACGGCTTTTGCAGCGCGCCCCCTCAAACACTGGCGCAAACAGTATCAAAGTAATTTAGGTTTTAGTCGTGCAGCTTCGGGAATGCCGATGGATAGGCCCGGTGGACTCACATCTGTTCCGTTGGTAAAAAATCAGTGCCAAACCTGCAACGGCGCTTTAAATGCGAATGTCGACGTGTTTAACGACTCGCCATGTGCTTCATGCTCACCGATCGCATCGAAAGTAAAGCCTTTGCCCGATACGGCTTATACCAATAATTCGGCTTATTTACAATCGCGATGCTCCACCTATGAACAGAAACTTGGTATAGAACACACGCCACGCAACTCTTATTTTTCACCCGAAGGACGACCACTTGAACCGTCTGCCTCACCGAGTGGCGCACAAGTGCGTGAGACGACCAACTGTTACAGTCATAAGCCGCCACTGGTATGTAATACAACGATTTATAAACCGAATAATACGCCTTATGCGCAACAAGGCGGCGTTTCAGCCAGTTCTCGGCTCTCCCGCTTGAAATACAATACATTAAATAGCAATGGAGCGGAATATAATTCGGCCGTGGGTGCGATGGGTGTAAATAGTGGTCGATATCAAACCGAAGCGAGTCCTTCTTATTATACGAAATACAAACCACAGCCGGTTGCGTTTCCACATAAAAATGGTCGAAAATCGTATTGCTCGCCTCCCAATACGATGTGTATGTCCGAAGTCATATAAAAAAATACAATTCTTAGCGAACTTGTATTGTTTTTTATTTTCTAAATGTTTATTTTTAAGACAGTTCGGGATGTTCATGATCGGGTGTATTGCCACACGAAATCAATTCTGGCATATCGTCGTCATCTTCTTCGGCAATCGTTTGCATTACTTCGTCGCAATATTTCACAATACGCCAGCGGATTGAGTTCATGGCCTTTACGACTTTGAATATACTGGGGCCCCAGAAGAGGAAGGTATTGCTTTCCGTGTCGTGCCAGATGAAATGAACTTCGCATAATGTGGTCGTCATCTTGAAGAAGTAACCTTTCTGGCCAATCACTTTTCGAGTAATATCTGAATTGGGTGGGGCAGGAATGTAGCCGAAGACAACGGGTTTATATGTGGCATAGAGGGCGGGCTCGATTTGATCGACATAGGCGGCGGCGACAACATCATTCTTGGTTAACGCTTTGAGATGGCTATAGACATAGGCTGCGTCCGCTTCACGTAAATCATAATGGATTGGCGGCACAAGCACTTTCTTTTTTGCGGGGGGCGGCGGTGGTGGCATCATCATACTTTCACAGGTATAACCACTTACTTCGACTGAATCATTTCCGGTAGGGCACATACTCATTGTTCGCATAAGAGACATTTTGGTTGATTGGTGTTTTACCATTGTTTATTGTTTAAAATGTATTTCAATTTTTTGCAAATGTCTCGTATTTTAAGTTTTCATAAATACAATTTCTTTTTCTTGTGTCTCTATTAGATTGGTTAAAAAATGCTCCATATGATTTTTCTTCCCTCTTAATTTTTTACTCATATGAACCGCCATCGAATGATGTGGTATCATACCTAATTTATATTGCGTTTCAGTGACCAAAAATTGATTACGGATACACCATATATTTGTAAGTATTAAGAGTAGACCTACCATAAATACATTCAGCTCCCTATAAAAGATACCCATGAATAAAAACATCCAGCCAGTCATGAGCAATATCATATAAGCATCATTTATACTAAATCGAATATCCGTATAATGGTCAACCCAAACATTCATTGTGGAGCATAAGCCAGCCAAAATCATAATAAAAAACATTACAGTATAATGGTCATAAGTGTGATGCTTCATTATATATATAATTTATACAAATATATATAATTTTATATAAATATATATAAAATTATTTTCTTTCAAAACTATAAAAATGCCTAACCGAACCAAAGAACAACGCATGAGCGAAATCAAACCGATCATAAAAAAATTAAGTGAACTTAAAATCACCGCGGCCGATCATCCGGAAATAAAAGAACTCTTAACCAAAATTCAAGTCTATATTCAACAAGGGGAGCGTATTGAAATCAATATACCATTTCCAATTGCGGATGTTGATATCCAAGGGGTCTTGGCGACCGATCTAAAAGAACGAGTGTGGGTGAAATTCACGCGCGAGCAACCTCCGGTGCCCTCGTAAGAAAAACATTCTTTCATCACTATGTATTCCCTATTTATCTAGAATAACGAGGTGGACTCGAGATGGGCGAAGAATACTTTGGTGGTGGGGATTGTTTTTTCTTTCGAGTAAATAAAGCTTTAAATCTTTTGAAATAATTTTTTTTAGTGGCTTCTTTATACGTGGGTGGTTTAGGTGAAGATAGTCGTTCACGCATGACGGGTGGCTGTTGACGCCTTATAGATCTTAATTGACGTTCGACCGATTGTTTTTCACGCGGCGAAGAATTGTTGTTAGTATTCCGTGTTCTTCGTGTGCGAGTGCGTTGTAACCGAGTACGTTGTAACCGAGTACGTTGTGCTTCCGTTAAACCCGACCGATTAACAAATTGACTTAAAACAGAGCGAGTTCTTTCTCTTGCGCGATCTCTCTCACTTAGGGTGCGGCTGTTAGGCATTATATATAGTGAAGAGATTTTCTAAAAGAATATGCGCAATCCAAATAAAAAAGATTTACTTTTTTCTTTTCTTATAATTTATTCAGGATAGAATGGAAACAATCCGCTGGCGACACATGGGACAACCAATAGATTTCGTATTATGTCTATCGTTGTCCTCCGTAACAAAATCGACGAGCTTCAACTTGGAAATACACTCCAGGCAAACCGTGTGACCGCAGTTGGTAATCGTCTTCGTCATCGTAAAGCATACACAACATTCTTTGATGGCCATTTCCAAATGTTCGTCGTCCTTGTATTCTTGGCAAAATTCGGCCCACATATCGTCTATTTTTTTTTCTTTTCGAGTTGGCTCGTCCGTGGTAAACTGTCCGTTCAATTTATCGATTTTTATTTTTTTTAAGCTCAGCAAGATATGTTTCACAACCCGTTCGATAAATTTGTCCTCCTCCTCCATTACAACGCCAGGAGAGTTATCATAGAAAAGTGTGTAGAGTTGATTATCATCGACTATATTAAACTCGGTTGGCTCGATACCGAAGATGTATCTGGTTTTGGTTTGCTTGCGAATTGACACTTCTATACTGATATTGCTAATTTTTTTGATAGGAAGTATTAAGGACCGTTCCTTTCGCATATCTTTCAAGCTCGCACAGAGAGAGTGGATAAGACCGGAGGGTTCAGTTGGCATTCTATGGTCAACGCGCGGCGCTTCTGGCACAGTCATAATAACCGGCACCACTTGCGGTTCGGCTTCGACGACGTCAATGTCAATTTCAATAACGTTTGTGTTGGCTTGATTATTCATTTTCTATTTGAGTGTTAACAAGAGATAAAAAAGTAATTCAATTTTTTCTCACTTTAAGTTTTTATTCAATGATTGTAATCACGAAATTCATTTAATACATTCGTTAACAAAGTATGGCCGTATTTATCATACAATTGATTTAACATAATTTGATCATACGATTCCATCTTTGCGGGTTTTTGTGCGGACGCAGGTTCTCTCGGTGGTTCTGGTGCGGGCACTTGTTCTATTGGTGCTTGTTTTTTCGTTGATGGCATTTTTTGAGCCGGCGGGACGGCTCTGGCCACTGGCACAGGTGTTGGCTGGGCTGCTTTGGTCGGCGTTGGCTGGGCTGCTTTGGTCGGCGTTGGTGGGGCGGCTTTGGTGACAGGTGTGGGTGTGGGTGTGGGTGTTGGTGGGGCGGCTTTGGTGACAGGTGTAGGTGTTGGCGGGACGGCTCTGGCCACTGGCGCGGATGTTGGTGGGGCTGATTTGACCACGGGTTCGGGCGCAACCAGAATACGTTTTTTTATTACGGCCGTCATTTTTTTAAAGATGGGGCATTCTTCTTGCATCTTTACTTTGGTTGTGCACGGCGCGGGCAATTCAAGATTATCGCCGCTAATAAATTGGAGAAAGATAATTTTCCCATTATCATTGTTGTGCGCTTCTTTGCCCATAAATTTCGAATAAGGCATTGCTTCGATGTATCGGCCGTCGCGAGCAATATTCACTCGTTGCGCGTTCATATTTTTTCGCGCAAATATAGGAAATTCCGGGTGTAAAGAAGCGAACGTATTGCCATTCACTACAATTTGATAAACAGAACAATCTGCCATTGTTCTATCCACCGTTTCACGAAACTCGTGCGTTTTTTTAACATTACCCTTCAATGTTTCGAGCTCCAAACACTCCTTTAAGGATTTCCATTCGGTTGAATTTGTTGTTTTGACATCAGATCCATTAATCACCTTAAGCTTAATTGTGTAAGGTTGATAAAATTTTGGATCATAACGCACGCAACAGAGTTCTTGTAAAGAACGTAATATATCCGCGGGCTTTGTGAGTTTGCCTAGAACCGATAAATTAAATTCGAGATGCCAGTGCGTCCCATGTTCAGGGCAAATTAGTTCGTTGGTTTCATCTTCGGTATGAGCCGTCTCTAATCCTTTAAATGGACTGGATAATATATTTAAAGATCCAGATACGCCACGTTTATCTTGTTTGCGCCAATAGATCTTCCATGTTGCCGACGTATATTCTGGCATAAATTTTGTCATGGCTTTTTTTGAACCATGTCCATAAACGCTTTCGGTGCCAATATTTCCGCTATCCTTGGCCGTCCAGTCGAGCAAACGTTTTAAACTAACGATACCTTTACCGTTATCCGCTACGTCTATTGTACACTTTTCAGGATTTGTGATATCGATCGCAAGATTTATCTCAGATGCTTCACCAGAACCCAAGGCACCATCGATCAATTCCGGTATGAGCGATAAAGCATCGGAATAGTCGTCCGAGTAAGGCATTGCGTCATTTGCGTCTGCTCGCCAAAGACCATGATAATCGTTTGTGGATAAACTCATTTTTGGTTGGATTGTTACTATTTATTTTATTTAAGTTTAGTTATCAATTTTTTGTAAAATGCTGAAACCTGAATGGCATACGTAGTAGCTAGAGTGCCTCTTAGTAAACGATATGGTCACTAATCCATTTTTGGATTTGGCCATGAACCGGTTCCAACATTGTATTTATGCCGCGAATATAACCCTCATATCGTTCTGGATTTTTTTCTAAGAGAATGAGCGATTGATAGAGAATAATAAATTCGTGCGATGTATACAAGGACCGAATATTAACAAAAATATCGTCAATTCGATTTGTGCCATGAAGTTTATTGACTTCTGCTTCTTCGGCGTCCGTTAAACAAAGGGGTTTATCAAGCAGAATGCGATACAATTGTAAAGTATGTAAAAGCGCAGGCTGTTCTGTCGTAGCATACGTTTGGAGTAATTTATCAATTCCACGTTTCCCCAATTGTACGAGTAATTCAAAGAGATCACAGTACTCGTCCGACTCGGTTTTCAAATAACTGTAAAAACGATTGAAACGCACGATGGAGTTAAAAAGAAAAAACAAATCTTCTTTTCCATCATGATTGTAGGAACGCCATAACCCTTGAGTCCACGTTGGTGTTTGAATTGTAAGCAAATTGTTCGCAATCGCCAGTTTGCTACCTTTGGGGCAGAATGAAAGTAAGGCCAGTTGTGTGACTGCTTGTAAGGGTTCCAAAATAATATCAAACCGTTCTTTCTTTTTTTCACTTTTCATAAGATTATAAAACTGAATAAAAGTATTCATTACTAAAAAACACATAACATAGCTTTATGTGTTTTTAAATATAGTTGCGTAGTTTAGACACACTTGCGATTTAAACCCGACATAAACAAATTATTGCTTTGGATTGTGTTATTATGTGGAATATTGAATTTCTGGCACCATGTGATACATTTCTGTATATTCTTCTTCTTCATATGTTCAATCTTATCATATTTATTATTGTTATCAATCAAATAAATGGTGGAAACAATCGTATCAATTTGTTGTTGACCAATAATCGCATTAAATTCTTCGATTTTATTGGTAAATAAATAGGGCAATTCGAAATCAAAGAGAGACCCGACAATTGGTTCGGTGGTTTGCATGATTCGGTAAAACAATTTCACAATTTCCAAGGTATTACTGTTGCGAAACCCCTTACAGACCACATATTTTTCTGAATTCGCAAATCGACTGGTATTCGGTTTAATAATCGTGACTTGTTCATATAAATTCGCTAAAAGAAACAACAAATCGATAGAAAAGCGGGTAAAGGTATCATAGACCTTCAAAATAAAAGTGCCACCACTTTTTTGCATCGCAATCGCAAAGCCAATTTGACACATGATGAGTTTGGTGCTGATTTGTTCCTGTTGTGGATATTGAAAAGAAAAATCAAAACCACCATCACCTGTAATCAAATCCATTTTTCCGTTATATTTATCATAACAACCACGTAGATTTTCCGGCCGAGTGAGATCGCCATTGTTTTCAATGCCGGTTTCAATAATGACGTTAGGATTATTCAGTAAAAAATATTTACTTTTACGCCAACCAGGGACATTTTGGTTTGAATCGTCCAATAAGGTCATCCCATAATAGGTATCTTGCGGGTTTTTTCGCATATAGGCCATGGCTTCAATAAAGCCGCCGGGTCCTTCTGCGAGGTGAAACGATGAACACACTGGCGGCAAGACATCCAGTAAGGCCATTGAATGACATATTTCGACCATTTTAAAAAAAGAACGAGAGATGGGTTTAAAAGTCGCAACGGATTGTTTTGTATTGGGGATAACTGAGTGAATGTATTCATAAGGGTTCGTACATTTTTTGTATTTATCCCATTGTTCAAGGCGACAGTCGATCTGTTCTTTGATAAAACTTAAATATTTATAGAGTGTTTTATTGATGACAATGTCTGTTGGCTCGGCAATACATAAATTTTCAATTTTTATATGGCGTGAAATCTCCGCATTACAGTGAATACTTGGTAAATTTAAAAAACTCATAGTTTATTCTTAACTAACGTTATTTGTTTATGTTATTTCTGAAAATAACATAAATTTAGATAATAGCAACTTCCAAAAAGGCCCGTTTACCATCGTAATCGTATTCAATTTCGACTTCTTGATTGTCTAAGAGGAAAATAGCCCAATGATCGGCGCCATCCCCATAGCCTTCTTGGCGGTGCATCAAATACATGCCAACATATTGGCGTTCCGTTGATTCGTCCGTGTAGTATCTTTCCGGTTCCGGCCACACGCCTTCCTTGTCTGTCCAAAACGTAGCTTCATAATATTTGCCTTGGATGGGTGTTCGCACGACTTCTATCATTTATAGTATTGTAAAAAATCTATTTAAATACTAATTCAATTTTTATTTTTTATTTTTTATTTTTTCGGCTTTATCTTCAATTCCCCTTTGAGTTTGGTGACCGCTTTTTTTTCGAGTGGTGGTTGGGTTTCGACCAGCGTAGCAGTAATAGCAGGCGTTAATGGATTCTCCGCAATAGTTGATAAAGGTGGCTTTTTGACGGTGAGCTTTCTTTTCACTGTTATTTTGATTGGCTGTGAGGCTTCCGCTGCCAATGTTTCTGTAATCGCTTTTTTGGCGGTTACTTCACCGCGTGCTTCCGCCTGTGCTTGTTCACCCGTTTTATGTTGAAGACTCAAAGCCACCTTAGCCGCATCACTGACCTTGCGCACTTTCTTATAGATAAAATAGCGATTCAAGAAAGATATAGTGCGTTCACCATCCGTCATGTTTGGTGCTTCGCCATACGAAGACCGTTTGCGGGGATTTTGGGCTATGTCTTCATTCATTTGATTGAATAAATCGTTAAAGAATCCGGTCGGCGCCGTGAGATCCGCATGTAAATGGCGCAGGTCTTCGGGTGAAGCCAAAACAAATCCATAATTTTCCATTACACGTGTCAAATAAGTATAATTCACCAAATATTCGCGAAATGTTTTATTTATCGATTCTTGAAAGACATCGACGGCATAACCCACACATGTTTCGTCGTCATTAAATTCATCTTGGTCATAACGTTTCGTGAGCTCCCATATTTTTTTCTTATCGCCTGTTTTTTCATCGATAGCCATAATAACTTTACTCTCATTTTCGGGTAATTTTTTTAGCATATTGAATAATTTCTCGCCATCATAACTCGTGCCAATAAAATAGCCCCCTTCTTTGGTGACTTCGGATACATTTTGTAAGAAGTTATGTAAGGTTTCTTGTGTTTCAAACATATAGTGAATGGCAAACTGGATGGAACACACATCAAAACCGTCTGCTGCCACACCATATTGTTTATAAACGCCTTTACCTAACACTTTCTCATTTTTTTCGCCTTGCCCAAAGACCGCACGGGTAATTTGTTTATCTTTGTCGACCAAAATACCCTTTGTGCTGCGAATGTTGATACTGGAATTACCATTGACAAAGAGGGCCGCCGGCATCACTTTAAACGATTTCTTGTTATTCATGTATCGCGCATAAGCCCCATTCATCCGATTTTGAATATTATCACGTGAAATGTCAACACCAAAGACAAATTTCAGTTTGGCATCGATCCATTTCGACCAGTCACCGCCTTTACCTACCGCTAAATCAATCAATGTCATTCCAGGCTTTGCCACACTTTTAATCAACGAAGATTTTACGTATAAATTATGAAAATCGCGCAATGCGCCTGTGCGGGTAGCACCAGCTACTTTATTATAATAGACATCATCGTCGTTTAATTCTTCGGGTATGTCTTCGCCGGTCATCAGCATATATTGTGTAATAGGGTAATGAATAGTATGCCATACATTATTCGCCGTTTGAAAATCATTACCAAACATTGTTTCACCTGCGCGGCGTTTGGCTGTTTTATCATACCGCATGCGTAAAGGAATCCAGCGCCAGTGTTCTTCTTTTGTCGGATCATACCGAAACTCTACGATTGTATCATCTTCAATCTCTTCATTATTTTCGGTATACATTTTCTTATCAATGCCCGTCAAAGGGATATTACAAATACCGGCTTTCGAATCACTTGGTTCAGTGGGATAAAATTGGCGTGGTAAATATTTATTTGCCCGCCGTTCCTCATAATCTTCATAGGTCGGTAATTTATCATCAATGGCGTCTTGGTAAGGATTTGTATAACCGTGTTTTCGTTCGTCAAATCCGACACGCAAAATAACGGTTTTGTATTCGGCTACCTGTGCCGAAGAACTCACATCAATACCGTTATTAAAAGTGCTGCCAATGAGATCCGCACCCGAATCATTCTTTTTCAGTGAGATCATAAAATCAACTGTATTAAATTCCGCCGGTTTCCATTTGAAGGAATATTTCCAACTGGTTTTTCCCGGCCGAATATACTCACCAATGGTATTCGAAGAGACGCCCATATTGGCAGGAGTAAAAATTAACCCATCGGTTTCGTATTCAAACAGCCCATCGTATTCCTTTTTTAAAATCGTCGCACAACCGTCGAAAATAGTTTGTCCGGTTGTAGAGCCTAGATAGAATTGTTTTTTCGTAATTTTCAATGGAATCGGTGCGGTTTCATTAACGACTGAAACGGCATATATTTTCGTAATAATGGTTTCGAGAATGGGTAGGCGAAAATCGGTGAACACCGCATCTGACTGTTGTGGTGAAAAGCCCTTGGCCCGTATATCTTCACCACCGACATAATAGATATCAAAAGCCGCATACAGATTGATGAATTTTTTCTTCTTATCGAATAAGATATGCTCACCATCCAGCAAGGTATTCCAGATATCTTTATTTTTGCTTACAGTCCCGGTAAATTGAATATCCATGTTACTACTAATTAAATAAATTTTGCCTGTTGGAGCAATGAAGAGGAGTTTTCGTTCGCCATCGGCTTTATCCGTGACCGTATAATTTTCACGAATATTGGGCACATTAGCATCCGGATTCACAGGTCGGACATTACGTAATTCTAATGTAAATGAAGAAGGGCCGATAAAATCAATGTTTTTTATTTCTTTATAGTCTTTGCCCCAGATTAATTTTCCATAAGCTTCTTTCACTGCTACCTGTTCGGGATAGCTGATTGGATAATTGGTTTCTTGAAGGCCAGATAAAATATACTTAATCACTGGTTTGAATACCTCGCTATTCAAGAGTTCGGGTGTATGAAAAGTCGTGCCGAGTCCAACGAGACCATTCAAGCATTCGATTTCAATTTCATATTTTTCTGTGGCCGCAAACACACCCGAATCATGAATCATGTATTCCGGCACATAGTAGCGCCCCTGGCGTTTGGAATCTTTTACAATACTCATATCAACGACAACGGGTAAGCTCGGGTGCCGTAATTTGATTCGGTTCAAATAGCGGAAGGTTTTCTTGCGGTCACTCCATTTATCTAATGTGGATCGCACCAGTGGCACATTTTTATCCAGCCGCATTTCTTTATTGAGAGAGACGCGAAAATTGAAATCTTTGAGATCGATGGATCGAACTTCGCGATTAAAAGGCGCTTTATCAATATAAGAGACACCCGTTAGAATGGTGTCTAAACTATTCGTTTGGCAGTAAGTTCGAATATTTTGGAGTCCACTAATTTCTGTGCGCATAGATGACAATTCCGGCGCACCCGTTCGTGTATCCATATACTCGTTTTGAATTCGTAGTAAATACACTGTGCTATCCACTGTAAAACCACTGGATAAGAGTTTTTTCAACACATTGTTGTAATTAATACGCGTAATCGGTTTGACGACGCCTAAGGTTCCAAACTTGACTTCTAATTCGAGCTCTTCGTTGACGGCACTTTTTGTCACATTTTTCAAATACAAATGGTATAGGCTAAGTAAATCGCGTTCAGTATGTTTTTTTGTCTCAGCAATAGTGCGGGCGGATGCTCTCTGTGGCTCTTCGACACGAATAGATTCTCTTCTTGGCTCTTCGACGCGAGTCGGCTTAACCGAATCCATGTTATCTTTTTTATCCGTTTTTTCGTTTATTTTTGATCTAGATATAACAGATTTTTTACTATCTGCCATGGTGCTTGTATATAAATATTAACGATAAATATTTATATCTTCTTTTCAATTTTCTTATTAAATACATTGTAAGATGTCTTCGTATAATTTTGTTTTGGTTTTCGCCTTTGCTTTATCGTTGAGCATGGTATGGGTTTCGATTTGTAATTTTGCCGCAATCGCATGTAATTCCGGTAATGTATAAGCCGACGGCGCTTTTAAAGGTTTTTGTATATTTTCAATCAACCAATATTCCTCTCGTATTTTTGTTAGATAGTCTGTATTTGTCTTATCCAGTTCGTTTTCAGTCCATTTTAAGGAATCTTCTTTCTTCTCATTTTGAATGATGATACCTTTTTTTGTAGGTTCGTTTGGACCTACTTCGTTTGGACCTACTTCGTTTGGACCTACTTCGTTTGTACCTACTTCACTTGGACCTACTTCGTTGGCAATTTCACAATATTTGCGTCCATAAATATAGGTAATCGATACATTATGCACTAAACAAAGCGCACATAAACCTTTGAGTGAAATGACCGGTTTATTCACTAATTCATCTTCTAATTCGGTCCGTTTTAACTTCATGTCTTTTAATTTATCTTTGATCGACTTCAACTTTTCGACGGTTTCGATTTTAATTTGTTTTTCGAGACTAAAGGAGTTCGACCGGTTCATTTCATATTCTTCATAACCATTTAATATAATAAAAAAACACCAAAAGAGTTTATCCTTTTGAAAGGGTGTGAAGGGTTTTGCGGAGAGTGTTTTTTTTTCACGTGAATTGATGAGAGGCGCATGTGTAACGGGGGCATGTGTAATGGGAGCATGTGTAACCGGCGCATGTGTAACGGGAGCATGTATAACGGGAGCATGTATAACGGGAACATTTGTAACCGGCACATTTGTAACGGTGCCTAATACTGGTCCAATTGAACTAAGTATAGGTTCGGTCAATTTATTCATATTTGTTCGTGTAAACATATATTTATTCATATTCAGCAGCAACTCTTTATTTTGGACAAAATGGATCATTCTTTTATAGTATTTACCGGCTATAGCTTTATTATGTTTTAAAAAAAAGTTTGTTCGATTTGCTCTTTCTCCGTCTCAATTTTCTTTAATAATTTTTGTTGTTCATCCACGTAATCCGCGTATTTCTCTAATTCACTGATAATATCTGGTGTCAATTCCGTTAAATTAACAAAAGTGCCATTATTGTTTTCATTGGTTTTTACATCAGTAAATTTCATCAAAATACGCAATATTTCAATTTGGTGATATTTTTCCATATGTTCAATGCGGTCTTTTAAAGCGTTTATAGACATATTTTATATCTATAAGCGCTATCTATTTAAACTAATTATTGACCTTAATTTTAGGTTTTCGTGTCACTTTAATAGTGGCTTGTTTTTTCGGAAGTGGTGGTGATATTGGTTCTATATTCAATATTTGTTGGCTCGGTGTTGCTTTTGCCTGCGCCTGCGTTGCCTGCGCCTGTGTCTGCGTTGCTTGTGCCTGCGTTGTTTGTGCTTGTGCCTGCGTTGCTTGTGCCTTCGCTTGCGTTGCCGGCGCTTTCGCTAAGGATTCTGTCGATTTTTTTTCAACCTCATCCGAATCCACAATTTCCGCAATAATCGAAATATATTTGTCATTTAATTCAAAACGTTGACCAATGACCCGCACTTTAATCTCGTCTGTTTCTTTTACATCGGCAAAAAGTGGCGATGCGTAGTTATGATCACGCGCAATAAAGATGACCACTGGACTTGGCGTTTCATTGATTTCCGCGCGAATACCCGCTTTGTTAATATGTTTCGCAATACATTTAATCAACATTCCTTCCACAGGGGAACACACCTGGCATTGAATAACAACTTCAAAAATGACATTCGAGCTCATGACCAAGCCGCTGGAAAAGGTGATGACTTCGACTGACCGCGGTTTGATATACCCCTCCACAATACATTTGCCTTCAATTTGCGCGGCAATGGCCTTTTCCAAGGTTTCTTTGATCGTATTCCCAATATGTGTTATGTTAATGGGAATCGTCCGCGTAATCAACAGCTGGCTATAAATATTTTTATGTTGCGCCTGTGTTTTATGGGTGGGTTTGCCCAAACGTTTGGACTTGTCTATGAGTGACATCTTACTATTAACTAAGGAGATTATTTCTAAATGGTTATTCAATTTTATTATAAAATGAATGGCCCTTATCAGTATAAGTTTATTTTTTCTTCACCTGTTTCACTACCGTCGAATATTTCTCAATATTGGTTAAAACCGCTTCCGCGGGCGACAAGAACCACCGTTTTTTATTTTTACGCTCCTTATCAAATAAACGCATATAGAGTTCTTGAATAATACAAAGCACATTATTCGCTAATTTTTTACTAGGCGGTTCGCTATAGGTGCCCGCAATCATATTCAAGGTATCAATGGATTTACCTTTATTCGAGTTTTGATCACACCGGGCACCGGCATCTCGTGAATTATTCACATTTTTTGTTTTAAAGACCACAAAATCTTCGTTTTTAAAATTATTCATAAACCCGATCAATGTATTCAAATTGGTGAGAATGTTTGTTATATTTTCGGTTAGTTTGCTTTGAAAATCTTTGAGGTCCTCCGGCTGTGCTACATGCCATGTGTCAGTGCTATTATTTTCTTTCACCAAAAGCACCTGTTTATTTTTCGTTTGCCATAAAAAGCCTTTCATATTTTTGCTAGTTAACATTTGTTTGTTGATATACGCTTTAAAAAATTTAAACACTTCCTCATTATCGTATAGCGGATTGGTTTCGACGTCTTTGAGAATAAGTAATATATCTGGCAATAGCAATTCATCGAAAATATGTTCTGCAATCAATTGATGTAATAGTTTGGCCGCAAATCCATTTTTCATTAAAAAATCAATGGCAATATGAGAAAACATAAACCAATTTTTCTCGCCTTTCAAAACAACTTGTTCAGTAATCGCCATTTTGTAATTGTTGGCAATTGTGCTATAAAAATCCACTAAGGGATTGACCTGCTCCACCGGCTTCTCATTCAATTTAATAATGGCCTCATTCACCTTAATTTCTTTGGGTAATTTTATTAGTATTTTGTTATGTTTTACTTGTAGTGGCACGGATCTCTCGTATATAGTACTCTGAGGGTCATTCAATTCAGAAGGTTGAAACAAGTAAAGGTCGCCAATATTAACCAAGTGCCCATCCCGGTTGTATTTATCCGTGATATATTCCGCTTTATCTTCCACGAGCTGGTGCAAAGCCGCATTGATTTGAACTAAAGGATAGGGTTTTAATACATTCAATAAAGCAACCAGTTCTTTCTTCTTATAAAAAAACCGTTCTTTCATGAGCTGTTTAATTTTATAAACAAGTTTATCGTTATTCATCATTATGAAATTTTCATTGTAAGTATCCAATCGCACATCGGCCTCCGCAATCGTTTTGGTTGGACGACAGGCATAAGCACAGGATTCCATATAATCACAGACAGCCGAAAAAGGCTTGTCACCTACTTTATAGTTTTCGAGTTTTTGGCCACTCGCCAGCTCGAGTGTGACCGGCTGGACGCCTGCTTCGGCCATTTTTTCTTCGGTAAAATTCGATTGCCCATGATTTAAAATACAATCAATCGCAATTTCTTTTAACACACGCGTGACTTTCCCAATTTGTAGTGCTTTCATTTCCGCTAACCGATAGATATACAAATCCGCGGTCTCTTCGCGCGCACCATCGCGCATGAGTGAACCGTAGAGATAAATTTCTACATTACGTTTAGCGAAAGGTAAAGCTTTGTGACTACATGTGCGCACCCCACGCCCAATAATTTGCTCCACCCGATTCATATTATACCATGGTTCGAGGATATGTACTTGTCGTATATATTTCAAATCTAACCCTTCGGCGCCGGTTTGCGTGATTAAAACAACCTTTACCTTTTCTCCATTGATATTATCTTCGTTGGTCAACATTTTAATATCCAGTGCTGGATTAGGTGAATAACCTTTATCACCAGTAATCATCACATAATTCGAAGCCGGTCGTTTGCTCGTGGGTGGTGTGGCAAAGAGAGAATGACCATTACCTGCACGGGTAAAACCGAGTTCTTCTAAGGCCAATGCGAGTGGCACTAAACCAGCGGATTTATATTGTGAATAGACCAAAACAATGCCAGTCGATTGAAGAATACGATCACAAATGGTTTTAATTTTACTACTGTATTTACCGATTTCGGTGGGGGCGAATAAACGCCCATAATTAGTCAATGTTTGGGGTTTGTAGGCAAATTTGCTGCGTGATTGTGTATTCGTATCTTCCGCATAGGTCATCATTTGTTTCAAGCCTTGGATACCCACTAATTCTAAAGAATTAAACGTTGGTTCTTCTGCCAACAAACGCTCATCCGGATAGATCATATTCAAAGCTTGTAGTGGTTCTAACATCATCGTATAGCCGAAGGTTTCGATATTCTCCAAATTGGGCATTTGTTTATAGTTCGCAATATGACCCCCTTTGATACGTTTTATGATATAATCGTAGCCCCGCTGCTGGTATTCTCCGATCTCTACTAGATAGAGGGAGAGATGTTCGATCGGGTCAGTCAAAACGGAAGTACCGTTGAGTTGTAATGTCGGATACGGGATATGTGGAAAGGTATGTTCACTTGCGAATTCTTTGGGCCATAAGCGATAGGGAAAGGTATAAGGGTTTTCACCACGCACAAACGAAATATAACCGGTCGCTTTGCGTTCAAGTAATTGTTTACCAATCTCTTCACCTGCCGCGGAAACTTTAAAAGAACCATCGGCATTAAACACATCCTTCACTTCGATCGTTGAGCGTCGATCATTCATATTCATTAAATTTACTAACCACACGATTTCTTTATAACTGTTAAACATCGGCGTAGCAGATAATAGGAGTAACCGTAAGGTTGACACATGTTTAATCAGTTTAAAGAGCTCGTCTGCGATACGTTTTTCTTTTTTTTCATTATTAATTCTGATATTATGGACTTCATCGATAATGATTAAACGATTATTGAAAACTTGGCGTAGTTTGCTCCGTATCACATTATTCTTTTTCGCTTCCGGTAGTGATTCATCCTCGACGATACTATTTTTGCTAATATAGTTGGCAAATTCTCCATAGCCAAAAAAACTATAGTAGGTATCAATGAGCCGATTAATTTGTTTGCTTACATTTTCTTTGGGTAATCCTTTCATATTCATTGGATTAATCTCTTTAATAAATTTGTTACCAATACAGTCGCGAATATTCCAGAGACCATCTACTAATTTTAATTTACGTTCATCAAATAATTGTACACGGAAATTGACTTGAACGTTAGGAGAAGCCACGATGATAATTTGGCTGGTGAGTCCCATTTGCATAATATAATCTCTCATTTCTTCGGCCACGCTGATGGCCGAGCAAGTTTTGCCACTGCCTAACCCATGATAAAGTAATAAACTATTATAGGGTGTTTGAAAAGATAGAAAATTGCGCACAAATATCTGGTGTGGCGCGAGTTCAAATTCCGCATTACAAAGCAACTCGGATTGGGTGGCTACATCAGTATGTATTTCGCCGTCATATTTGTTATCATTAAATTCTTTGCGTTCGGAAATTTTTATATTAAAAGCGGGATCATTTAAATTCGGGTAGAGAAAAGAATAATCATTGCTGGATTGACTTAATTCAGCACGCTGTAGTAATTCTAATTTATTTTTTTTCATATTTTGGACATTTAAAGGTGCTTCTGGATCAATCGGTTCTTCGGCCAGTTTTTCGACTGGTTGAGTAGGTTCTTTGGCTTGTTCGAATGCTAATGGCTCGACTGGCAATGGTCCTTTCATTTTTATCTGTTCACAGTCGCCCTTTTTATTACGATGATAGCCCTTGGGACAGGGTTTTTTCCGTGTAGTTTTTTTGCTGGTGACTTCTACGTTGGCCTCTACGTTGGCCTCTATGTTGGCCTCTACGTTGGCCTCTATGTTGGCCTCTACGTTGGCCTCTATAAGTGTTTTATTTTTTTGTTCACAGTCACCTTTTTTATTTCGTTGATAGCCCTTGGGGCAAGGTTTTTTCCGTGTTGTGTTTTTTTTACTTTGATTTACATTGGAATCCATATTATATATATCTTATATATTTTTTATATAAGATAAGACGACATGTAATTAACATAACATGTAATTAAGACGACATTACATTACATTATACAATTTGTATTTTTTTAGTAATGTTTCTACACGTGTTAAAACTTCTTTTTTTTCTAAATTATATGCTCTAATCAGTGATATTGCTTCGTCAAATGTTTTCCATTCCATTTTACTCACCTCCGTATCTTGATAAGACATTTGATTTTCATTTACATTTTCCATATAGGCCACGTAATATTTATGTTTATAAGATTTATAATTGGACCCTGTAAAAATCTCTTCAAAAGGCATCAAATTTTGAATAATATTAATAGCCAAACGTGAATAACCCGTTTCTTCTTCAAATTCCCGCAAAGCGCACAGTAAATCTTTCTCCTGATTATTGTGGCGACCCTTTGGAAACCCCCATTCTGTTTCGAGCCATTGACTCGTGGATTCATTTATTAAAGATTCCAAAGAATAATCCATTTCATTGGTGGAAACACCATATTTTAATGTTTCAAATTTGTCCCGGGAATTTTTCTCTTCTCCGCGATATTGCGTGTTAATATCATTGCCCCATAAATTTTTCCACAACGTATCGAAATCATTGGTTAACAAACGCTTTTTTTCTTCCAATGTCATTTCCGAAATAATATTCGCCAAATATATTTTGCTGTAAATATTGTATTTTCCGCGCATAAATTCAACATACCCAATCGTATCTTTGCGGCGAATCAGTAAATATTCACGAACGCCTGCTTTATTATTACGAAAGACGATAATGCCAACACTGGTTATGGGTTGTTTACATTGATAAAATATATGGCCTTTGGTCCCGCAATTATTACAAAAATTATTTATATTCATTATAGCTTTAGTTCGGTATATGTTTATATTATTTATATCATTTATTATAATGGCCTTAGATCCGACTGTATGGGGGCCGCATTATTGGTTTGTTTTACATACAATCGCTTTAACCTATCCATCCAATCCGAATGAAACACTTAAGAAAAAGTATTATGATTTTGTTCACAACATTCCGCTGTTTTTACCGATCTCTATTATTGGGAATAAATTTAGCGCCTTATTGGATAAATATCCGGTATCTCCTTATCTCGATTCACAGAGTTCTTTTGTGAAATGGATGAATTTTATACATAATAAAATAAACATAACACTCGATAAACCCGAATTAACGATGGAAGATGCGATGGTTCAATACTATGAACATTACAAACCCAAAGCCATCAAAGAAAAAGAACAGCGTAAGCGGCGCGAAAAATATGTTTTTATGGGACTAGTTCTTTTAATTATTCTATTAACTTTATATCTCTATCAAAAATAAAATTTGATTGTCTATTATATACCTATCATGTCAAAGAAAAAAAGAGAGGTAATAAAAAGCAAGAATTATAGTAAAAAACATAAAATATATAATAAAAAGAAATTTACACATAAGAAAAACTATGGTGGAAAAGCAGTGGATGCCGGTAGTTATGGCTGTGTGTTTGCCCCGCCTTTAAAATGCTTGAATAACGCTCTCCCTTATCAGTCTACAAATATAACCAAATTGATGTATAAAGAAGATACAGAAAAAGAAATGAAAGAAATAGAAAAGGTAAAAAAATATGTAGAACAAATACCGAACAAAGAAAATTATTTTATAATAGCAAATACCTATGAGTGTAATCCCGATAAATTACAAAAAGAAGATTTAATAAATTTTGATAAAGAATGTCAGTTGTTTACCAAACGCGGTATAACCAGTGCGAATGTAAATACGAAATTAAATGAAGTCGGACTCATTGTGATGCCGAATGGTGGGTTAAATATTGAACATTATTTATTCAAACTTTTCGAATTAACCGAAATGGAGATGTATGAACACTTTAAAGATACCAATAATGCGCTTATTAAATTACTCATTCATGGCATTGCGCCTTTAAATGCCATGCGGTTTAATCATTACGATATAAAAGCGTCCAATATTTTGATGAGCACGGACGGCCATGCGCGTTTAATTGATTGGGGTTTAGCGAGCGAAAATGATGGTATCAATATACCGGAAACCATACAAGACCGTTCAATTGCGTTTAACATGCCATTCTCGGATATATTTTTTGATAATTTTGTTAAAAAATGGCTGCCAGATGCTTTAAACGAAATAAAAAAATCAGATAAATTAAACGATAAAAAAACAGGACAGGCGGAATTATTAAAAATTGTAGCGGTAAATATGATAAATAAATCGATCGAAAAAACGAGCGAAGGACATTTTGATTATATTACCAATATAATTTTACACAATATCTATAAAATTTATGCCATAAAAAATATGTATAATCGTATTGATTATAATGTCCTTTCTTCGAGTGTTTTAATTGAATACATACAAGCGGTTTTATTGACCTATGTAGACGAACAAGGTAACTTCAATGATAGAAAATATTTTTATGAGGTCTTTTCGAAAAATGTAGATATTTGGGGCTTTTTATTAGCTTATGTACCGATTATTGAATTTGGTATTGGTAAATTTCATATAGATATTGTCAATGCGATCTGTCGTATACTCTTGAAATATTGTTTTAGCACGGAATTTGCCACCAAGGCCATCAATGTCAATGAATTAGCAACCGAATTACAATCGTTGAATGCGATTATTGACGATTTAAATATAAATCACAAGCAGAAAGAAGATCGAAAGATAAACAAAAATTCTCGAACAAGTGCGCGAACATATAGTGAGATTGAAGATATTTTAAAAAATATATAGTATATAGATGAAAAAGGAGTTGCTAGTTCTCGGAATTACCGTATTTTTTATATTTAACACGTATAGCGACGGAAAATATGTAAAATTGGTTAAATCATGGAAAAAATATTACCAAATGGCTGGTATCGGGTTTATTGGATTGTCGGCCTATCTTTTTATGAAGAAATATCCGGCCGATTCACGGAATTTATTATCACATGCGAATGGCATGATTAAATATTTGCCAATAGATAAAGAAGCCACTGATTTATTAACACCTCTGTTAAGTATGTCGGGTGGAGGCGCTAGCGCTTATGCTATGAGCAGTGGTGGCGGCATGTCACCTCAAGAACAACGAATCTTAAATTCGGGTCGAGTAAATAACGAGACGGGAACCGTTACCAAGAATGTAAAACGCTCGGTCAGTGAAACTAAAAAAAAATATGTGGCCGCGCAACAGGGCTGGAATTGCGGTGGCTGTAAAAAACAATTACCCGCATGGTTTGAAGTTGATCACAAAATTCGACTAGATAATGGTGGGTCAAATAATGTCGACAATTTAGTGGCCTTATGTCGCGATTGTCACGGGAAAAAAACCGCATTTGAAAATTTATAATACTATAGTATACAAAGATGGCTACTGCATCGAATAAAGTGAATGATATATTAAATGAGGGTAAACAATTCAAAACCGATTTAGGTGGCAATGTATCCAATTTAAAAAATTTAGCGAGCAATCTTTCCCGCAAAGAGATAAATTTTAATTTTATAGAAAAAATTTCTCGCATGGTCTACACGAACGAAAATTATTTACTAAAGGTCGAATTTCTACAGTATATCATGTTTATTGCTTTACTCTATATTTACAATCCACTTGATATCAATACCAAATTTCCGGTTTTTACCAAATTATTGGTGCTCATTGTCTCTTTTATCTATGTGATATTATTCTTTTTTATAAAAATGAAAGTGGAAGCAGGTGAAGATGTGGATTTAATTCGCCCCACTGAAAAAAATATTCTTATTCAATTTGTCTCGACGATTTTTATGTTTATTGGGTTTATGTTATGTATCAAAGGGGTGCTCTGGTTATTCGCACATACGAATATATTGAGTTTGTTTCAGAATATGATGACACTTTTTATTATTATTGGAGTCATTGGCATTGGATATTTAGCTATGAAGAAAACCATCGATAAGGCCAAAAATGCGCATGGAAAAAGTGTTATGAAATTATTCTTAAAAATTGTCTTGTATTTACCTTGTTTGTTGATTGATCTCCTGGATAAAGTTAAATATGAATTTAATTTAACGACCAAACCCGTATGGATATTGTGCGCAGTAGAAGCTGGTTTTGTGGGAGCTTGGTTTCTGATCCCTTTTCTCTTTCAAAAGGTATTAAATTATGATGGGCTCCGATTATTGACAGAGCCGGTTGATTTAGATGTCGAAATGACCATCGGGAATTTTAATAAATCGCGTAATCCGAATGATTCGCAGATATCACTGGATCAATTGTATAGTGATAAAGCAAATGCCAGGGCCCAAAAAGATTTAAAAGAACAACCCACGGATACACTGGATAATGCGCCTGATACAACATCGGATTATAACGATCCGAATATGCCAAAAAATAAATATTTGGCATGGGTTTATAAAAAAATAAAACATTTTACATGGCTGAAAATAAGTTTTATGAAGCATCCGCAATATACGGATTATAATAATGATCGGTTTTCTTATTCTTATTCATTATCTAGCTGGTTTTATATTAACCCCCAACCACCAAATACAAAAGCCGCCTATTCAGTCTATACGAATATTTTGAATTATGGGAAAAAAGTAGCGATCGAATATAATGGCAAGTTAAATAGTTTAAGGGTAATGGCGGCCGTTCCAGCCAAAAATAAAGCCACTGTCGCAGCCGTTAACGCCACCACCAACACCGCCAATACCAATGACTCGGTAGAAGTTTATCAAACACATGACATCATGTATCAAAAGTGGAATAACATTGTTATTAATTACGATAATGGAATTATGGATGTATTTTTGAATGGAGTCCTGGTGGGATCACATTCCGATGTAATGCCTTATATGTCTTTTGATACTATTGTTACCGGCGCATTTGATGGTATTATGGGCGGCATTTGTAATGTAAATTATTACAGAAATACACAGCCTGAAAAAACAATTCGTTTGAATTATAAAGCTTTGCGTGGAAAAGAATTTCCATATATTGCCTCAATCACGCCCAGTATAAAAATAAATGCCCCCAAAAGAGAGAGTAATGATAAATTTAAAAATGATGTTAAACATTTTTTTGGAGCATAAATTTTGGTAAGGCTGTATATTTAGAATAAAATTTAATTTATATATTATAGTTTATTTCTATTCTATAATATATATAAAATGGATGTAAAGCAGATTGTTATTATTGTTTTCATTATATTAGTTGTTGTATACCTCATCATTAATGCTATGTCAAAAACATCACAATTGACGAAAATGGCTAGCGGGAAAACCCTTCAAACCATTCCTGCCGACAAATTAAAAAATGTAAACAACTCGAATAATTTCACCTATTCCATGTGGTTTTTTGTCGATGATTGGAACTACAAGTTTGGTGAAGAGAAGATAATTCTCGATCGCAACAATGGCCCGACGGTGGTTTTAGGCGATAAGCCCAACACTTTAAAAGTCTACATGAACTACTATGATAAGTCAAAAAATGCTACCGGTAATAGATCAGGACCTTCGCCTGCCGCACCGATGAATGCCGCTACCGCGGCTGCTTGTGCGGCATGTGCGTCCGGCTATACGTGTGCGTGTGACGCATGTAATAATGGAGTTAAGGATGGATCTACGGTTGATCCGAACGATGCTGCCAAAAATGCCAGTTCCGCCGCCGCAAACAGTAGTAAAAATACCTGTTTAATTGAAAATATCCCTATTCAAAAATGGGTCAATATTATTATAAGCTTATATGGTTTAACACTCGATGTCTATTTGGATGGTAAACTGGTGCGCACTTGTGTCATGCCTGGTGTGCCACAATTAAATAACTCGTCGGCTATTAAAGTGACTAGTAACGGCGGGTTTAGTGGCTGGACCAGCACTTTCAAGTATTGGTCGGATGCTTCTAACCCTCAAGAAGCATACAATATTTATAAAGCCGGTTTTGGTGGAAGTATTTTAGGAAATGCTTTGAGTAAGTATAGAGTACAAGTGAGTATGTTAGCAGATAATAAAGTAAAAGGCAGTTTTCAAATTTAAATTCGAAAAATATTAGCGAACCGATAAATATTAGAGCACCGAACACATATATTATATTTTATATAATATATATAAGAATGGGTCTAGCAGAATATAAAGTACAATTAGATCAATATGCATCGAATCAATATGTACAAGGTGGAAAAGAATTTCTGCAATCCAATAGTATTGTTGCTAAATTTGCTTTTTTGATTCTAGTATTGATTTTGTTTATGTTATTATTAAGTTTAGGTTCAAGTATCTTGGGTAAGATTTTTTCGCCATCCCATAATCCAATTTTGATTGATGGAATGATTAATTCGAATCAAATGATGATTATTCCGCAAGATCCTGCCATAAAAGGCGCAAAACCAATTTATCGATCAAACAATAAACGTGAAGGTTTGGAATTTACATGGTCGGTTTGGTTAAAGATTGATGATTACGCTTATAAATTAACCGAATATAAACATGTTTTTCATAAAGGGAATGATAATATTTCGACAAGTAATAGTGGCGCTGGTTTGGCGGGGGTAAATTTTCCGAACAATGCTCCAGGGCTCTATATAACGCCAATAAATGTGGATGCCGCCAATGGTAATACTGCTGGGTTATTAATTAAAATGAATTCTTTTAATCGCATTGACGAAGATATCAACATTACCGACTTACCTTTAAATAAATGGGTAAATGTAATTATTCGCGTTACAAAACAAAATCAACTCGATGTCTATATTAACGGAACATTAGTGAAACGACATATGATGGCGGGGGTGCCCAAGCAAAACTATGGCGATGTATATGCTTCCATGAACGGTGGTTTTATGGGTAATACTTCGGATTTACGCTATTTCGAAAAAGCACTTAGCACAAGTAAAATACAAGCGATTGTGAATAAAGGTCCGAATACCAAACTTATTTCAGGCGCTTCAATTGGGAAGAACGATAAAAATAAATATTTGTCTACTCGCTGGTATTTACAAACTGCCACCACTATTTAAAAATCATAACATCTATACATTTTACATGTCATCATTTATTCTCGCAAATTCGGGTTGATACAAATAGACTGTGATGGAAAAATATCACCCGACATACACACATCACCCTCTCCGACTTCAATACAACTACGAAATCCCCGATCTTCACCAATATAACAAAATCCCGTTTTTGAAGTCGGCTTCATTTGTACGCTACTCGTTGCGTCATCTGATTCTGGAATAACTGGTAATCTTTTATATTTTTTCGGCGCTTCTAACGCCTGTGCTTGTAGATTGATTTTTTTATTTTCAGTATTATCAATATTATTGATAACTGGTTTGGCTGTTAATAATTTATCTAATTTATTGACCGCCGCATTATTGTTTTTCTTTGAAACCGAAGCTACTGATGCCGACCCTTTGACGTCTTTCGCATCAAAGTTAAAAAGTGAAGTGATTGGATCATACAAATTCTTTATATCTTTATTGGCGGGTTTGAGTAAAAATAAAACAAGTGTTAAACCGAGGAAAACCAAAATAAGAAAAACAAATAAATAGCGCCAAAAAGAAGTGCCCGATGAAGGAGGAGGAAGAGGGCTTTCTGACGGCGTAAATAAAGCGGAACCTTTCGATGTAACCGCCTTATAAAGGCCTTCGGATGATCGCGGCGCTGAACCCAAATTATTGATTTTTAAAGTTTCCATTTAATTATATATATCGGAGAGAATAATAAGGTCAGTTTCAGTGTTTTCGCATGTCCCAATTGCGTCTAAACTCATAGGATTGGGGCACGATAAGTTTTTTGGTATTGCGGATATCAATCGGCACAAATATTTGGTCTCTTGGTTCCGTGTTACACTCAAAATTTTTCACATTAATGTATTCATTGTGAAAATGCCATTCAACATTTTTCAAACCGTTGAAATCATCACAAGCGGATTGTTTATAAGTGAGACTATCTTGGCGTGCGATAATACGTTTGAATCCATCAAAAGAGCGCGCAATACTTTTGTCTGCTATATCGTAAAATTGACTACGATCAATCGTGAGACCGGCTGCTAAACACCGGTCATTCATGACATTATCTTCAATGCCCCACCCCCAAAAATTCGGAAATCCTTTGCTTTTTTCAAAATCCGCACCTTTAATCGCAAACATACCTCCTAAGGCAAATTTATAACCATAAAAATGTTTCACAATGCCTGGCGTCGTCGTATAATTGATCAGTCCTTTTGTAGCAGGCCATGTATCCACATCATGAAAAATAAATGTGATCTCTTGGTAAGCTGTTGGATATTTATCTTTCAATGCCAAAAACCCTATATTCTTCATCGCACCTCGATTAAAAGGGCGATAGTCGTATTGATGCGCAAAATAGATTTCATAGGGGTCCGTTTCGACTGAATCAGCTAATATATTTTTCATATTTTCTAAAAATAGCGCTTTATCATTCATTCGGTCACGGTAAGGAATGATAAATATTCTAGTAGGAATAGACATTATATATATATTATATATTATTCATTTACAAGTCCCATTAGCTCATATTTGCCATTAGCTTACCGGCATCTCTCGTGGCAGTAAAACCGAATTCATTTTCTCTAACCGTTCAATTGTCTTATCTAAATTTGAGCGTTCAACACCAGCATATAAATAATCCACATTGAGTGATTCTTCGTTTTTTTTTACATCTTTATAAACCACATCAATCTTTTTAATGATGTTATCTAATTCTTTTTTATTCGCAATAATATCAATGAGTAGGTCGAGTGGTTCGGTTAAAATCGATATGGCAAAATAGATGAGAAATTTTCGGCGTTTTTTGACACCACTACTATATTTGATACTAAAAATTTCAAGCAGAGCGTTGAGAATTTTCGCAATAAGGGGGTTTTTTTTGTTCTTACATTCGTGTAAAATAATATCCCAGACGAGCCAAATAATATCATTTTTAAATTTATCTTGAATCGGTGCGAATTGGCGTGTTTCCCCCAGACAGAGTTCTTTTTTATTCTTACATAAGGTCTCATATTCCAATATCCACTCTAACCAATAGCATGCGCTAACACTATTTTTCGATTTTTGAGTGAGATGATAGGCAAATTCGTTCATCGCAATATATAACTCTTTGGGATCATCTTCTTTAAAGATATCTTTGACATAGCTAACATCGGGTGCTTTTAATCGGGTCGCCATATGAGCAATATTAAATTCATCTGTTTTTTGTATTTTAATGGCTTCCAAACTATGTTTTTTCCGGGAATGACAAAGGATACTGATAATCTCCGCAAACAATTGCCGAATTTTGGTATTATTGCGCATGGCTAATTCGTTTCCATTATAGCCATTTGCCAATATATCTTTGAAATTTTTAAAGCGCATAGCGATATAGATTGGTAATTTAGGGTTACCTAAATGAATGTAGCGACCGATAAAAATGATAATAATTTCCCACAGATCCCCATAATGAGCCGCACAAATTAGTTCAGCAGTCCAATAACAAGCAGGCTCCACCTTTGAGTTAATCAGGCAATTGACAAGTTCTGTTTTGACTTTTGATTTTTGAAATTTAGAAAAAGTTACCCCTTTAAATTCATTACTACTTCGTTTATCATTAATGTCAGTATCATTCATAAATTATATATATAATACATATATACAAATGCCTATTACAAACACACTAACCAAAGCAAAACATACTTTTAATATATTTTCCAAGACAACCCGGTTACACAAGGTTTTGTATTTTTTGGCTTTTCTGATTTCTATGTCTCTCATGCTAAATTATGGGAAACAGCAAGTGGAAGGTTTTGAACAGCCCAAAACCAATGAGTTTAAAACCACCTATGATGTTCCAGAAATATACGATGATTTTTATTCGAACGTTTATGATGAATTAGTTTTCAACAAAAATAAAAATGATTATGAAATTGGGAAATTGATTACACATACGAAGCCGAATGAAGAAAGCGTGGTCTTAGATATTGGCTCTGGCACCGGACATCATGTGAGCAGTTTAAAAGCCCATGGTTATAAGGCTGTCGGCATTGACATCTCTCCTAGTATGGTAAAAAAGGCCCAAGAGAATTATCCGGATTTATCGTTTAAGGTGGGAGATGTCCTGAATTCCACCGTTTTTCCACAAGAATCCTTTACACATATTACGTGTTTCTATTTTACTCTGTATTATATAAAAAATAAGCAATTGTTTTTTGAAAATTGTATGCGCTGGTTAACGCCAGGAGGCTTTCTGGCAGTTCATGTAGTGAATCGTGATAAATTTGACCCTATCATTCCAGCCGGCAATCCGTTCAGTATTATTTCACCACAAAAATACGCAAAAAAACGAATTACGTCAACGACCGTAAAATTTGACGAATTTGAATATAAATCCAATTTTCAGATGAAAGAAATCGTCGAAAGTAATGAAGAACCCAATGCCATTATGAAGGAAACCTTCAAAACCAATAAAACCGGTAATGTCAGACAAAATGAGCACCAATTATACATGTTGACCCAAGCGGAAATTTTGGATATTGCCAAAAGTGTTGGGTTTATTATTGATTCAAAAATAGATTTAGTGGATTGTCAATATGATAGTCAATATGTTTATGTATTACAAAAACCGACCTGAATAGAAGGTTTAAAAACACAATATAAAATATTCTACTACTACAATATTTTATGTATAATAGAGTGACTTACAATTTTACGCGCAATATTTTCACTGGCTATATATTCGTTCGCTACATAATAGGTCTCATTCTTGCGATCGTCGTCATATATCTAATTCTTAGTGTTTATTTGCGAATTAAAATGCCTTTTTGGCGGACGCAACCTGTTTTTCATATTTATAATCTGAACTATTGGCTACGGCCGCCGGGTATCATAAATGTAGCGCCGCCGCCGGTTAATAAATTTGTGAATTTAAGCAATAATACATTGCTATTGGTAGATGCGAGCAACGCGAGTGTAAGCAACGCGAGTGTAAGCAACGCGAGTGTAAGCAACGCGAGTGTAAGCAACGCGAGTGTAAGCATAAGCATAAGCATAAACAAAATATGTAAATTCATAAGTGATTATTATATTATTCATGATGATGCTTCATATAAACCGAGTGAACAAGATATACTAGCTTATCTCCAATGCTCCAATCAACCTTCCTTTTTTAATGTGTATCAAGAAATCCCACTCCCCTTCGGACCCAGTGAACGAGAGATTGTCGGTGCCATCTCGGCGCGAGTCTTGAATGTAACTCTAGTGAAAAAAAAACAGCCACTAACCTTTCCGGTCTATTATATTGATAACTTATGTGTGAATCCAGGCTATCGCAAAAAAGGTATTGCGCCAGAGTTAATTCAAACCTTTTATTACAGTATTTCCCGAGCCAATCCGAAGGTTAATGCTTATCTTTTTAAACGGGAAGGCCAATTGAATGCCATCGTGCCAATGGTTTGTTATGATACTTCCGCATTTGATCTCTCACACTTTAAAAATGATACACTATTGAACCCTTCCATAAAGCTGGTTGATATTGGTATCTCTCAATTAAATCTTTTATTGGCCTTCATCAAGAGCCAACTCCAACGATTTGAATGTATTGTTCTACCAGATGTGTCAAGTGTTATCAATCTACTTAAACTCGGTAAAATAAAAATCTACGGATTGCTTTTTCAAGGTCAGCTCACGGCTGTTTATATTTTCCGTGTCTTAGAACTCTATTATGGCGCACAAAAAGCAACTGAATGTATTACGATTCTTGCCGCCGATGAAAAACAAGCTGATCTCTTAAGCACGGGTTTTGCTTTAAGCTGGTTAAAACTAAATGCTGCCACTCGGTGTGAGATTGTCTTGATCGAAGACACAGCGCATAGTAAAGCAGTTCTAAAAGCATTAGCAGAAAATCCTACTGTTCAGCGTATATTCAAGAGTCCGACCGCTTTTTTTCTTTATAATTATGCTGCTTACTCGGTTCAACGTGAGAAAACTTTATTATTTTATTAAAAAATTGAAATGGACGTAAGTATTTGAATCAAAAGTAACTCGAGCACAGAAAACAAGATGGCAAGCAAACAAAGCAACAAACGCAGTATTGTGATGGATGAGATTCAAACCGGTCGCAATAGTAGTCGAGCGAAATATGCTAACAATCGTCGCACCGAAGGAAAAGCAAAAGAGAACGAAATGGTCGATCTAGATACATTGCTACAACAACAATACTTAAAAGAAAAAGAATTGTTGAAGCAATGGAAAGAAGTCCGAGAGAAAAAAAAGAAAATACTCTCAATTATGCGGAGCCAGTCGCGAGATATAAGTGACAAAGAAAAGCGCCAATTTGCCAATAGATATGCGGCCGACGATCATGGATATACAAATGATCTTCATATATGGAAACACGAAGGCTGTAATAGCGAATGTAAAAAGGATAACTGTATGTGGTGGAAATTGGAAGCAGGCATGTTTAGTTAACGTGTATACTTTCCAACCCGCGCAAATGAATCAACAATAAAAATGATAAAAACGCCTAAAAAAGAATACAGGATAACTTCTTCCATCACATGACCTGTTTTTTCATCTTTTTGTTCTTCTAACAAATGAATCATATAATTCAATTTATCTAAGAGTTGACTTTTACTCACTGCGGTGAGTTGAGCACCATCGCTACCACCGACCTGATTGAAGTAAGGCACGTATTGTTTGTAATAGTCCGTCGCATAGGTTTTAGGTAAAGTGTTGAAACCTTCATAACTATCGAGGGGCGCGGGATATTGCCGCGGTTTTACCTGTGGAATATTTTCAGGCGAACTGTTATTCTGTAAAACCGTCATAGGTTTTTCATAATCAATATTTAAGTTATTGGGCATCACATCCGTGCTTGGACCCATTCCACTTGGACCCGAACTCTTCGATGTTACTTCTGCCCTAGGTGGCGGATTGAAATCGACTAAATTACTTGAATCGTCATTTTCATTATCATAACCATTGGAATTATTAATTAGTTTCAACATATTTTGTACATTATCGGGACTGTTATTTCCGGCTGTATTCGCTTCACTACCATTTACGCCACAATTTGTATCATGTCTTTTTTTTATAGTTATATTATGTCGCGCTTGTTTCTTTTTTTCTAATTCAGTCATATTACCATTTATGGCTGAATTATCATTTATTTCAGAATATTGTAAATATCCTAAAGATGTCATTATCTATATGAAAATAAGATATTTTTATTTTCACAAAAACCAATCTATAATACAATCTATTCCGGAACTGTCATACATACTTAAAAAATATTATTATAATATAAAATGTGTGTTCCTACTGAAATTCTCGTTTTATTTTTCTTAATTTCATTTTTAATTTATACGATGCCAATGCTTTTAGTAAAATTTAGTAAAACAGACAAGGGGAAGTTCTTGTTATTAATGTTAACCATTGTCATAACCTTATACAACAAGACTGGTGGAGTATTAATGGCAATGTTGATTATATTTCTCGAAGAATTTAATTATGAAGTGAATAATGGTATTTTATATGAAGGCTTTGAGTCGAGCATGGATGTGAGCCGCTTAGAATATAGTAGTGCCGATCCAAGTTTATACAAAAACACAAAAAAAATGGATCAATTAACAGTAGCGGAACAATTAAAAGCTAGACCATCTTAAATTATCATACCAGTTTTGTATAAGAGTATAAAAATATAGGGCTATATTATATGTTGTATTTAGACTCTCTTTTATTCCTAATAATAATAATTCTTTTATATATTCTAATAAATAAAGTAATTGATCGGAATAAAGAAGGGTTTGTCCATAAAGGGAAAGCGGAAGTGATGCGAAAAAAAAACACCGAATCGATAATTAAATCCGCTTATTATGGCTCGGTGAAATCTGTTTGGCAATCGATAAAAGATAAAGATAGTCATTGGAAAGGCGGCACTGATGTCAAGCCGATTTTAGATAAATTAATTAAAACAGCAACACAGAGTGCGATGGTATCGAATATCACTTTTGGCGGGGTGGGACTTTCAGATAATCAAACATTTGGCGAGAAGCAGGTTTTAATCGTTAAATTTAACAATACATATACGAGACCGAAAGATGCTTCTGGTGAAATACCGCAAGGTGCGGGAGAGAATGGTGGTTGGCTTAAGAACACTTGGTATTGGATGGAAGGTTTATCGGTCGATTTGGATTTTGGGAATGTCATGCCGGACCCATGGTGGTTTAAATTTGTTCAAGCGAACTATAAAATTGCGGAACTTCTTGCGATTATTCTTATTCAAATGCCATATCGATTTCTTACAAAATTCATTTCACCTACTTATCTGTTTGTTGAATTTCCTGATATGTTTAACGATATGTTTGGTGGTATACTTAATTCTGTAAAAAAATTCATACAAGGTTTAATTAATATTGGAATACGCGTAGTTAAAACCATGTTTGGGTGGATGAAAACTGCTTTTAAAAAGTTCATTTCAACCTTAAAAAATTTCCCAGGATTTCTTACATCCATTTTTGACTATATATTAGATTTCATAACACAAGTGGTGGATAAAACATTTGCTTTAGTGGGTAGACTTTGGAAAACTATAATAAGAATAATAAAGACCATTATAAAATTGCCTTTGAAAATTTTTGATATAATTAGTAAATTAATTGACATTATTATTAATATTTTTTTAATGCTTATCGAGTTACCTATTACTATTTTAAATTTTATTTTTGCTTTTCAGGAAATCGGTATGGATATTATGAGCAAAAATCCAAAAATTCCTTTTCTGGATATGTTTTTTGGTTAGATTTTTTTATAATGATATATTAATATGAACGCAACGCAACACCCACCTGGAGTAATTAAAAAATTAAATGAGTCTTATTTCAAAAATATTAATGAGAGTAAATTGCTCATTGGTATTGCTATGATTCTTTTAAATATTGGGTCCAAATATGTGGATTTTAAATTTACCAAAAGCCAAGAACAACTTTTAAGAAACAGTATCGTGCGTGAAATACTGATTTTCACCATTGTCTTTATGGGCACACGTGACATTCTATATGCCATCCTGTTGACAGCCGCTTTTATTATTTTGTCTGAACACGTGTTTAATGAAAATAGCGAGTATTGTTTAGTTCCCGATAAATTTAAACAGATCTCGGCACTGATTGATACAAATAATGATGGAAATATTACGCCAGAAGAAGAAGCCAAAGCTTTAATCGTATTAAAAAAAGCGGAAAAAAATAGAGATCAAAATATGCATCATAAATTTAGCACATATTTAAACAATATGAATAATAGTATATCGAGTTTGAATAATTAACGGTGTAAATAATTAACTGTGTAAATAATTAACTGTGTAAATAATTAACTGTGTAAATAATTAACTGTGTAAATATAAATTTATCCCTATAATAAATTTATGTATATAATATAAGATTCCAATGTCATCTAAAGAGAAAAAAGAAAAAGAGTTACCTGAATCAATCTCTATAGATACAACCATATTAAAAATAAATATAAAAACCACGGGTGATTTAATAACCAAAGAATATGATTTGATTCCGTTCCATCCAAATATGGCCGATTTACGGGATTTAAGTAACAATAGTTATATCTTATTTCCATCATTTGTGAAAGTGACCATGAAGGATATAAAAAAAGCAGGTGTTGGTCAAGATTACCCCAATGTATTTATGAATTTGGATAAATATGTAAAATTAATGAAATACGTCACCAATCCTGACAAGGAAGAAGACCCTACTTTACTCATTAATAAAACACAGGTGAAAAATTACGCGATGTCCTTAGCACAAACTGCCGTGGCTGATTTAATGGCCGACACAACAAGCGATGTGATATCAATTCAAAAAACCGAACCGTTAACCGATGAAGAAATCGTTGTCAATAATATTGAACTCATAAAAAATATATTCCTTTCACCCAAAAGTCATTTTTTCATCTTAGACAATGATTATGTCATTGGTGAAAGTAAATATATACCGCCCTATAAAACCGCAGGTGTGAATGAAAAATTAATGAAAGAAACACCGAAAACGATTCCCTTGAGTTATACCGTCACCTTTGAACTCCAGCTCTTAGATGCTGTAAATAATCCCGACGCGGGTGATTTTAGTAAAATGACATGTAAAGCCAAGAAAGGGAATATTGCCAAAGATATGAAAGATATATTTGGAACCGATTTTGGTTATGTTCCTGAAAAAAAAGTGACCATTCCGTCTATTTTGAATACAACCAAAGCAACCCAGCGCCGACAATTTGGTAAATTACAGAAAGAATGGGAAGAACGAAATAAATACATGAAAGCGCCGGCGAATGAAAAAGAGCGAAAAAAAATGGAAGAAAGCTGGACTCCTTTACAGCGAAAGATGGCGGATTTTGATAAGACCGCGGATGAATATAATAAAATTCCGCCAATGTGGGTAAAAGAATCAGATGAATTAGATAAAAAATACGAAGATCAGCAGAAAGAACTGGTGAAATTTTGGCAGGAAATCGTGGATATAAAAAAAGAAAAGAAAGAAGAGGAAGATCTCTCAACGTCAATCCAAACATCTACTTTCCAAAAAGATCGAATTGATGCGATCAAAGCAAAAATGACGACGATTTTTAAAGAGTTGTTGGTAAATGCCGTGGACAAAGGCGAAGAAGACAAAAGCATGGACGACAAAAGTATGGACGACAAAAGTATAGAAGATGAAATAATGAAACTTTTGGAAAAAAGTAATATGGAAGACGTAGAAAGTGAATTAATTAACTATTTTACACAACATAAAGCACTGGAACAGAAAGCGATCAATACGAAATATCTAGCGACCTTAACGAAAGAAGCAGGTTTAGATGAAAAGAAAAAAGATTTAGCGGTTTTAAAAGAGAGCCAAGCTGCGTTACTAGTGAAAAAAGATACAAGTGATAATTATACTGCCGCCTCATTAAATGTCGAGATTGAACAAATTCAGGCGCAGATTCGGAAAAAACAAACCGATATAGAATTTCTTGAGCAAAAATATAAAAAAAGCGCCGATAACTGGATAAATACGCGTTTAAATATGAAAAAAATGCGCACGAAAATAGAAACAGAAAAAAATAAAGAAGAGAAGGAAGAATTGAATAAGACCTTAAAAGAAGAGTTAAGCAAATTAATGAAGAAAATAAAAAATGAAGAAGACGATCTTTTGTTGGCAGGCTTTAAAGAAGGACGTGAAGAAATCGCGATCACGCGGGAAGAAAAAAACCAGTTTACTAAAAAAGACCGCCCATCGAGTAAATATGCCGAACTGAAAAGTGAAGTAGAAACACTGAAACAAAAATATTTAGAGCGTTCAGGTAAATTGGGGTTTTATAATAAAATACAAGGAGAGATTACGCTATTAACGATGGACATGGAACGCTTCACAAAGATTAAAAAGGACAAAGAAAGTGAAAAAAGTGTTTTGGATCGAAAAATCAGAGACTTTAGTTCTGAATTATCGAAAATCAGTTCAAATCGTGAAAAAGCCATTGAGACTACACGTGGTAAAATTATTGACAAGGAACAAACCGAGCTACAAAACACGATTATTGAAAAATTTGATGATCCTATAAAGAAATTAAAAGAAAAAATTAAACTTTACGAAAAATATATTAATGAGCTGAAAAAAATACCTGAAAAAAATGCCGAATACGATTTTAATCACAATTATAAGACTTTTTTAAAATTCAACGAGGAGGTGGTCAGCGAAAAAACATTTGAAGCGCGAACAAAAGAGGAAAATGAAAAAATAAAAGAAATTGAAAAGATAGAAAAAAATGAAAAAGAGAGAAAAAGAGAAGTAGGAACACTAACGCCAGAAGAATCAGAAAAAATAGCGATGGATAAGAAATTGATAGAAGAACAGATAGAGAAAATAAATACAGAAAAAAAAGACAATTTATTAGCGGAAATAACCAATGAAACTAATTTAAAACCATCATCGGACGAACAAAGTGCCGGCTCCGGGGCCAACGAGGTGGTCATGGGCGCACACAATTACATTAAACGCACGCGAACACGTAAACACTTACGCACACGCAAACATCGCATCACAAAACGTGTTAAAAGGAAAAGAAAAAATCATACTTTACGAAAAAATCATACTTTACGAAAATATCGATATATTAAAAAATATTTACGTAAGAAAAAGCGCACACTACGTCGTTCTCTCCGTTAAACTATTTTGTTTTTACAATATAATAATATATTTATATTGTAATGGGAAAGTCTGAAACAGCATCAGCATCAATTTGTATAAAGATTTTACTCTCTGACCTCATTACACAAATAAATGAAACCAACTTTAATTTAATAAAAAAAATGTTATACAATGGCTGTATTGAAGATAGTAATGGTTATTATAATGAAGCCTATCAAAATATTTTAGGCTATGGAGAAGATGATAATGAATTACCCGAAGACTATTTAGAATGTAAAGAATATTTAATAAATGAGTTTAAAACGAAAGGTTCCTATTATAAATCAAAATTTAGCAGTGAAGTAAAACCGGTTTTAAATGATGGCACTCTATTTGAACGATACTTGTTAGTTCCTTTAAAAGAAATTTTAGAGACGGAAAGATGGGGCTATGAGAGATACGGTGTAAATAGTGCATCCAGACCACTTGATTTTGATTTATCCGTTGATTTAAAAGCATATGCCGACCTCAAACCTTTTAGTCTTGTTTTTATGGTTAAACAGCATTCAGGTTAATAAAAATAAATCGGCGTTATATACATTTCAAACGCGTATTTTACACCAAACCTAAAAAGTTACGACCAATCTTACTTGTTATGAACATTCCGAAACCTGACGCGATTTGAAGATAAAAAATATCAGTTTTTTTAGTACAACACAATAAATATTTCGATAAACTAATAAAAAGCAGAAAAAAAAACCAAAACAACATTGTAAATGTATCCATTCTATTATATATAACTATAAAAATTACACAGTTTAGAAAATTGGCGTTTTAAATGTCCAATAGTGTAATAAAATCTTGAAATACATATCTATTTGAAGATTATTTAAATATCTAAACTCACAGTATTTTTATCGCTCTTTTGTTTACGCGGTGTCTTGCCAGTTGAGGCGGTCGGTTTTTTTGTTTGTGGCATTGGCGTGCTTTCTGGTTTCGGACCATCCGTCGGCAAACTCACCGACATGGTTTTGAGTCCCGACAAGAGATCATTAATATCGGTCGGCCCTTTCATTTCCGGTCGGGTCGAGCGTTGAACCGGTTCTTTTTGATCGACGCGCACAAACTGTTCTTGGATATTAATACCATCATTATTGCGTGCCCGCATTAAATCAGGTCGATTCGCAGGTGGAGCAGTGCGTTCATTTTGTGCCCGATTCACTTGGGTTTGCTGAGGCGGTGGTGGAGGGCGGTCATTGCTGGCGCCGGGCATAAAATTACCCATGAAGCCACTGAAACCGGGATTGGTGTTTTGCATGCTATTGACGGCCGCACTGGTGAATTGCTGCATCAGGTCCGGATTTTGCCGCATAATATCGTCCATTCCCGGCAACGACGATTTAAACATCGTATTGGTCATATGAACCATAATGGCCGAGCCACCCAACTGAAAGAGGAGCTTCAATTCCGGTGCCATTTTCGCCTTGGATTTGTATTTCTCATGGAGTTCCCCAAAGATCTCATCATAATCATCAATATTTTCATTGACTTGTTCGGCCCAGCCCTCGAGCTTCACATCAAATGGATCGAACTTGTTATTCAAAAATTCCAATCCCGTAATAGCCGCCATCAACATCTTACCTTGGAATTTACAGCTATTGGACCGTTCTTTTTCGGCAATAATCATTTCATATTCACCTTGCATTTCCGAGAGTGGTGAATCCATGGAATATTTTTTCGTGAGTTTGGCACCCTTCCGTTCAATCTCTTCTAACTTCCGCAGGACCTTGAACTTTTCCAAGAGGGTTTCTTCCGGAGATAACTTTGGTCGGTCGGAGAGATTCTTATCCGGATTCAATGGCACATTATTGAATTTGGTAAACCCATCCCATGTTTTACCATCATTCTGTGAAGAGGCCGCGGTTGCTTTACCGATTTTCGGTGCGTCATTGATACTCACAATACTACCAATCGAAACATTGTCATCCAGTTCCGGACCAGTATTGAGTTTCATGCCCCCACCAAAAATGGAACTATTGAATAAACCGGATTTGGAAATGGCCGGAGCACTTTTTGGCACATCCGCTAGGTCGTTTAATTCCTGCTCTAAATCGGTTAAATCGCCTAAACCGATATCACTATTTTCTTTTTTACCCTTCCCGTCATTTAGGCGCTTATCATTCATCAACAATTCAATACCGCCGCCGAAATTAACGGAAGGGCGGTTACTCGAACCACTTATATTAATGGTCTGTATATCATCTAAATCGAGACTAATAATATCGTTGGTGATATCTTCCATTATTGTGTATTATATATAAATTATAACTTTAAGTTCTACGCAAAAAAATATTTATTATATTTATTTCTTCTTGGTTTTTCTATTTTTCTTTGTTTTTCTCTGACCTCCTTTTTTGATTGATTTGGAATCATACGTACCATCAATAATTTGTTCTATAAACTCTTGCGCTTTTTTCTCATTTTCATCATTTTCATCATTATATTCAAAATCTTCATTATATTCAGTTTTATAGTCGAAAGATGTATCAAATTCGATAGTTACTTTAATATGTCGGTCGTTGATATAGTTGCCTTTTATATCGCTATACATTATTTTTTTTAAAAAATCTAATTTATAACAACCGGAATATTCTCCTTCATCTAAAGAGCCAGTATAGTTATATTTATTTTCTTTCATACAATTTATAATTCTTTGTAATTCTATTTTTCCAGTATCTGGACCAGGAGATTTTCTTTCCATTATATATTACATCAAATATTATTTTTTAAATCATTCAATATAGGCATTTTACATGACAAATTGTGTAGATTAAAACAAATAATTGCGTTTAATTGGAGCAGCGCAGCCGCCTAAGGAGGCACAGCATGTCGTCGCGCAGCATTTATTAATGGCATGGTTACAGAGAGAACCGAGGAAGCAAGGAAAGAAGAGGGGAAATTTAACAGGAAAACAGCACCAACAGCAAAGGCCATTTATATCTTCTGCCGTGTTTCCATAACCCGCGGTCGTTTGAACATAGCCGGAATACCAATAATCTTCAAAATCAACAGGACAGCAATCACATCGTTTTTCATCTATATTTTTATCAATATGCTTGGCCGGACAACAGTAGTAACAAAGACCACAACATCGAGTATCGGTTGAATTTTCTTTATAACAACCACAGCAAGTGCGTTGTTTTTCTTTCATTACTGCTTTAGCTATTTTTACGTTTGCTACTGCGCTTGGTTCTTTTATGATAGTTGGTCCTACTGCGTTTGCTTTTGTATTTGCTTTTGCTACTTCGTTTGTGCCAACAATGATCGCCATCTTTGTATATTGTTAATCAAAATAAAAAGTGAATTAACAATTCAATTTTTATATATATAAATGATGGAAGAATTCAAAAGAGATGGAGACTTGTATAAAAATAAAAACTATTATTCAATTGACTATTTGAAAGAAAATATCAGAGATTTCTCATTGTGGGCAATATTACATACACAAAAACTTACTCCAGATTTTTGTGTTGAATATCTGTTAATTCCGGATAATAAATATGCGAAAGATGAAGAAGATGAAGAAATTTACATAAATAATGTTTTATATTGGCAACGACACATTACAAAGGAAGAATTATTAAATTGCGAATTTATGAAAAAATATAAAGAAAATACATTAAATAATAAAGTGTAATATTATTTATTCAAATACCAATTCCCCTGGAGAAAAGCATCCGCCAAATCATCCTTCTTTTTATGTTGTGTAAAATGTGGCAACCATTCCGGGCATCTCTCGTTTAATAATTTTAAGGTTACTGTAATCCCTTCCTTTTTCCTAGAAGCATAGGTTGTAAGATCCGTTTCGATATCTTGGTGTCCCTTCAATTTATTAGCAGCTGAAACAAAAGCAATCTGTGTTTTTTCATGCATAATAAAATACTGGGCGATCATGCCTTGTAAGGTTTTCATTCGATTGGCAATAGGACTAATTTGATTTTCAATGACAATATGCGTAATGGTGGAGAGATGTTGTTTTAATTCTTCATCAAACGCTTTTCGCATCGCAATACCGATTTGCACTAAATCCATATCGTTGGCTTTTGCGCCGGCAATTGTTGTTAGCATTTTTTTCTCCAGAAAAGTCGACACTTCCTTGAATACATCTTCTTTTTTAATAGCAGTCGGTGGCAATGGAATACTATAGTCAAGTATGACCTTTTGTAAATCACTTAATTTCATCTTCTTTATTTTTTTTGGAGAGATGGCAGGCAATGGCATTAATAAACCTGATTTTTTTGCGTGAGAGGCACAGTAATATTTGTCTGCTTGTGCGAATTTAGCAGTTTTTATACAGGTTGAACAATTGGGGTCTTTACCACAGAGATTGATAACATCCCATGCGATTATTTTATTCGCATCAAACAAACAATATGCTAAATTTTTAATACCCACATCAATACTTAATAACTTCATTATAGCGTTAATAAGTATTATATTTAATATTCTTTAAGATATAATTATGTCGGCCGATGCAATAGATAAACTGTATTTAATGATCAAAACCTTAGAGAAAAAAATAGACAAACAAAATAAAATGATTGAAGAATTGAGAGAAGAAAATAAATTAATTATTGAAAATACGACAAAAATGGGCACGCATATTGACTTTATTAATTCCACATATGAAAAATTAACGAAATCTTATTTATTTCGTAATTTATTTTCTTAATTGGCGCGTGGAATGCCGTTCGATAATAATTCTGCCTGCGAGATGACCGGTGTCACCATCCGGGACTGTAAATTCGAATCGGTTAGATACAAATTTTTCAAATCACTATCTTCGTAGCCAAATTTTTTCGTAGTATCTAAACAGGATTTGTATAAATATGGTGAATTATTTGAAACGGGTAAACCTGTGCCGTATTGAACCGTGTTGGCGCTACATTCACCGCAAGCGCTTAATTGATTGTATTTAATAATCGTATCCGCGTTTTTCGACAAATATTGCCGGTATTCCCAGTTGGATTGGATCTTGGCTTCTTGGCGAATATAATCATTGATTACGGCACCTGGCTGCCAGTTGGCGAAATTACGACCATCATTCATAATTGGTGGAAAATCGGGATAAATATTATTTGAACCAGCATAACATGTTCCCCAGCTCATTTGTATATATATACAATATAAAAATGAGTCTATTTCTTATTCTTATTTTTTAAGCAGCACTAATAGTTCCGGTTTCTTTAATTTCTTTACTTCATCTTTGCTGGCTAGATTTCTATCGGATACAACTTTTCGTAATTCATCAACTTTCATTTGCTCAAAACTCGTGGTATCGGCTAAATTCGAATGCTCATCAATGATTTCCGTAATAGATGATTCATTTGCACTCGCAGGTTCACCGGAGGAAGCTAGCTCAATCGGAGAAAATGACAATACTTCAAAAGCAATTGGTATTGGCTTAATTACATTCTCTTCATCTAGTTCGAAATCAGGCAAATTCACAATTTTAATATTTTTGACAACATTCTCAACTTCCTCCTCATCACCATCGTCATCCGTCTCGGATTCCGACTCACTACTACTGTCAGAGTCACTATCCTCTTCATCATCCGATACCACAATTTTGTCACTTTCAATCTTTTTTGCAGCAGCTAGGGCTTCTGGCGTTGCTAGACCGGCCGCCGGATTGGCCAACATACACCCGCCACCGCCGCCGCCGCCACTCGCACGAATATCTTGCTGGACATTGGTAATAAATGCCGTCAAAACACGATTTTGTTTTTCAACGGTAGTTTTAATCTCATTTAAACGCAAATTAAAATACATAAAAAGACTGGCACAACATAGAAGGGTAATTAAAATAGGAACGAAGTTACTGCCGCAAAGACTCATCATTATTTGAATATATATTATATATTTTAAATAGTTATTGAACGAATTTATATTAAATATCCAATTCTTGTAAAGTATCCTTCGTCGTATTGATGATTTCAAGTGGGTATTCTAAATCTTTCAACACCTTAATCCCACCTTTAATATAAGAAATACCTTTCGCCAGTTTATAGGTATATTTGAAATCATCATTCAGTGTTTCAATTTTCATATGATAATTTTGAATCTCTCGTTCTTTCTCTAAACGCCTACATAAATCCAAGAAATGTGTTGTTAATACGAAATTTACATTCATCTGTTTATTCAAAAAGGTGAGATAAGCATAAGCACTACTAATCGCTTCGTATGGGTTGGTCCCGGAATAAAGTTCATCAAATACGCAAAAATGTCTTAAATGGCTAAAAGAACCGCTCTTATCGCCTTCGATTTTGGTTAAAATATCCTTACACCGTTTCGCTTCGGCTTGAAATAAACTATCTCTCGCTGATGTGTCAGGGATGTTGATATAACAGTGAATCATATCATATGGCATGAGGCTGGCTTTCTTATAAAAGCCATAACCCACCTGTTGTGACAAAATGATATTAAAGATGGTCGCTTTCAATAGTGTTGTTTTTCCAGCCGCATTCGGTCCTGTAATGATCAAATGTTTATCGATTTTATAAGTGTTCTTCACCGGATTCGAATTCACCAGGGAGGGAAAATAAGCATCTTTAAATTTCGCGACGGCATTCGTTTTAAAATTACAGTTGTTCATCGTTTTTAAAGCAATGTTTTTGCGTAGCCCGTTCATATTATCCAGATATCCATTTAGACCAAACGTGTATTCGAGCGTCTCATGAAATTCCGCGTTTTTATACAGTTGGTAAAAACATTTCATGGTATGGCCAATTTGTCCGATTTTTTTCATACGGATTTTATTCGGCGTCACTTGATTAAAATCATTCAATACATAGTCACAAATCTTTCGATGATAGGCCATTTGCTCCAAAAAAGGTTCATAACTCTTCAATCCCGCGCATTGACTGGTGAAGGTATCCATATTTTTAATTGTGCTAGCCAAATAATCGCGTATAAGAAAGAGCTGTGTGTGAATTTTGGTCATATTGAAATAAAACTTACGACATGACATAATGTTTTGGTAAATTTGTATTAAATAAAAGATACCAGAAGCTACGACATAGATTATTTTTTCCAAACTCGCCTGTGATAAATCAAAGATTTGCCCCAGTTGATGTTTTTTGAAGACAAATTTCAAGAGTTCGATGTATTTTTCAATGGACATGGGCATTCCACGTAATTTAATAATGAGGAGTGGCAAAATCAAAAAAAAGATCGGCAACATTAAAGAAAACAAAGGCGCCGCCATATTATACATGCTCAAGCACTGTAAGAATTTCGCATTATGATTCAGAAAATGTAATTTTTCCCATTCAATATAACTGTATTTTTCGGCAAATCCGGTTTCCGCTTGAATTTCCTTCCATACCGCTTGAACGTGGGTCTGCTGTTCACCGGTTAGTTCGTTCGTTTTCAATTTATTTTTCAAGAGTTTCTGACTGTCCTTTAAAAAATTTGGATCAGCTGTATAATATTTACTCCATAAGGGGATGGTTTTCTCGCCAAATACCGTGTCCGGATTGAATACATATTTATATAAAGATTCATGTGGGTCTGCTGTTAATAATTCTAAATCATTTATGGTATGCTCTTCTAATGCTGATTTTTTTTCTAAATGCGCAATCGGTAACTGAAAAACAGGATCACGTTCTTCGGTTAAACTTTCCGTTTGCGGTTTTAAAAAAATCTGGATGAGCTCATTTATCATTTTATTTTTATTAATTGGAGAGAAGAATAAGAATAAATTTGAACGAGTTATTTAATTGGCTGCCCAATTCTCTGTTAATTCATTGATGGTCGTATGATAATGTTGTTCGATGGTTTTAAGCTGCCGCATGTCACGCGAGGTCACAAAATTAATACCAACACCTTTACGGCCCCAGCGGCCACTGCGGCCAATTCGGTGTAAATAAGTATGAACACAATTCGGGAGGTCAAAATTGATGACAGTGCTCACCTGTTGAACATCAATACCACGCGCAGTAACATTCGATGAAATTAAAACACGGTGTTTGCCACTTTTAAATTCTTCATAATTTCGCAACCGCTCTTCCTTCTCCATCCCACTATGGATTTGACAGACTGGATAATTATCACTATTCATGGCGACGTAGAGGTCATTCACCCTTTTCACACTATTACAATAAATGATGGATTGACTCACTGTTAAAGAACTGTAAATATCTTTTAAGGTATCATATTTTACCTCATCATTCTCCAAAGCCACATAAAACTGGCGGATGCCTTCCAGTGTCAATTGCTCGTTCTTCACTAAAATTTTTACCGGATTACGCATGAACTTATCGGTTAATGTATTCAACTCCGCTGGCATAGTCGCACTAAACAAAGCCACCTGAATTGTCGTCGGCATATACTGAAAAATATTATAAACTTGATCTTTAAATCCCGCGGATAACAGTTCATCCGCTTCGTCAATAATAAGCAAACGGAAATGTGTCGCGACCAACCGCTTACGCTTGAGCATATCATGAATGCGTCCAGGGCACCCAATGACCACCTGTGGTGTTTTGTCACGTAGTAATTGAATGTTGTCATCGGTGGATGTGCCGCCAATTAAAAGTTGGGTACATAAATCGGGAAAAAGACTACCGATGGAATCAATGACCTTCTTGGTTTGGATGGATAATTCACGCGTGGGAGAGAGAATCATCGCCTGTGGCACATTTTTGCTGGTGTCAATTATTTCTAAAGCACTAATCGAAAAACAGGCAGTTTTACCTGTCCCTGATTGAGCTTGTGCGATCACATCTCTCTTTGAAAAAAGAGGCAAGATCGCCTTACGTTGAATCGGGCTGGGCTTTTCGAAGCCATTCGCATAAATACCACGTAACAATTCAGTTTTCGCATTTAAATCTTCCCATTCGTTTATCTCTCTATCGGTATTATCAGTTGCCATTGTATATGTTATTATTCAGATTTATGTTTAAGTAATATTATAAAAATTGATATAAATATACATTTTTATAATAAATAAGCATATACGTATCAATGGCAGCTTCTATTATCTATACACGTACGGATTACGACCGTATCAAGAAGGAAGGGTTTGTTTATACTTTACCACAAGAAACATTGGCTGCGATAAAAAAAATAGCGGCGAATGTAGGTGCCCCGGAATATATTAAAACCCCTCATTTTGAAAAGCGGACGCATCATAAGCCACGTATTCATATAAAAGAAGTCACCGACGCTGAATGGGATTCGATTCGGAATTTTAAAACAACGGTTATGGAAAAGAAAAAAGGAGTGGAATTGTCAATCGATAAAATTCGTAAACACCTGAATAAAATGACGAGTAAAACCTATGACACCTTGTTCACACAAATTTGTGGAGAGATTGAAACGATTATTGCCACGGAAACAGATGAAGCGGAATTAATGCCGGAATTAAATAAAATCGGTGACGCGATATTTGATATCGCCAGTGGGAATCGCTTTTATTCGAGTATGTATGCTTCCTTGTTTAATGACTTGATGGGAAAATACGGATTTATAAAAACCATCTTAGACACCAAATTGAATGCCGAGAGTCATATTTTCAATGATTTTGATTATTGTAGCCCGGACAAGGACTATGATAAGTTTTGTAATAATAATAAAACCAATGAAAAGCGCAGAGCCTTAGGTATCTTTTATGTGAATTTGATGCTACAAAAAATCATACCGTTGACGAAAATCGTGACAATGATTAATGAATTACAGACCAATTTGAATGACTATATGAAGAATGAAAACAATGTTAATATTGTGGAAGAGCTATCGGAGTTGATCTTTGGTTTAATCACGACTGGTGCGCCAGAGTTGAAAACGGTTAAAGCCGAGTGGAAACAAATCACGGCCAATGTGACGAGTGTTAGTAATATGAAGGCTAAATCGTTACCGAGTATTTCCAATAAAACCATCTTCAAGCATATGGATCTGTTGGTCGAAATAAATAAACACAGCAGCAAGAAATAGGTTCAAAAGTATTTAAAAATCTATTGATTATTAGTAAAATGGAAAATATTAATTTTTCGCTCAACGAGATAGAAATTAATAAAACGATTAGCTTAGATGAAAGCTGGATGGATGATCCTAACTTTTTTTATGAAGATACCTATGATATGGAGCAGTTGACTCTCTATTATAATACGCATTATACGATCAAAGGGTTGCTACAAATTTTACAGTATTACGGCATACACAAAAGTAAAATGGTCAAGGACGAAATGATACAAGTTTTATTGTTTTTTGAAACAGACCCTTTGAATAAATTTGTAGTGGGAAAGCGTTTGCGCTTATGGAGCAATATTAAAGAATTAAAAGCTGATCCATATTTTAGCAAATATATTCTATTTTAGTATAAATATAAATATTTTATAGCTATTATAATATGGTAAAATCAATACTAGATCCAACGGTTACTTATATTGACACGGCTGAAATTGATCCGATGGATTTAGATTACGATGCGAATTTATATCAAACAATTATTTATGATAAAACGATTATTTTTGCGCTAGGTAAACCCAAATATACTTATATCGATAACAATATTGTTTATTTTTCGATTTATTGGGTGGAAAAAGAAGAGATAAGCATGCAAATCGGGGTCTACGAAATTTTGGCAAGTGAGGCAGAGAATGTCTATGACAAAGAAGGGGATATCGATTTAAATAAATTTGATAAACCACTCTTGTATGCGTTTGCTTATACAAGCGTAGCAGACACAAGCGTAGCAGACACAAGCGTAGCAGACACAAGCGTAGCAGACACAAGCGTAGCAGACACAAGCGTAGCAGACACAAGCGTAGCCGCAGCCGCAAGCACAGTAAAAAACAAAACAAACAAGAAAAAAAATAAATGGATACAACAATTTATGGCCAGCGAACAATACGATATTATTGATACGCCGTATGATGGCAATTGTTTTTTTTCAATGGTAAAATTAGCACTGGAAGAAAATAACCAAGAATTATCAATTGATGAAATGCGCGACCGGTTAGTCGAAAATGTAACTGAAGCGTTATTTCAAAATTATAAAGAGCTCTATGAGAATTATTTACAGAACGAAGCCAATATAACCCGAGAGATTAAAAATATCACCAAACGGCATAAAGATTTAACTGTCACGATGAAAAAAACAAAGGACCGCAATTTGGTTTTCAGTTTTGAAAAACAGTCGACGGAAATAGAAAAATTACATGCCACTTTGAAAAAGGAACGTAATGAAGTGCGAGAAATGTTACAAGAATATGCTTTTATGAAGGGAATCGACAATCTCTCTATGTTGAAATTAAAAATGAAAACAAATGAGTATTGGGCTGATACATGGGCTATTTCGACCCTTGAACGCGAGCTGAATATTAAAATAATCATTTTTTCGGAATTGAATTATCGCGACGCCGATGAAGTCAATGTCCTACAATGCGGTCAATTAAATGATACCGTCTTAGAAGAACGTGGTATTTTTGAACCTTCCTTTTATATTTTTGCTGCTTATCATGGGGGTTACCATTACCAGATGATTACTTACAATAACCAAAGAACATTTTCATTTGAAGAGTTGCCGGAAGAAGTGCGAGAGTTGGTAGCTGAAAAATGTTTAGAGAAAATTGCTGGACCATATAGTCTCATTCCCGAATTCAAAACGTATGCTTTAAAATTAAAAGCAAAAAATATTGAACCGATTGTAATATCGAGTGAAAAAGAAAGCGAAGCATCCAAAAGCGAAGCATCCAAAAGCGAAGCATCCAAAAGTTCAAAAGCGCCAGCGACACCGATAGAACAACCAGAAGAGCTCTCTTCGGATTTATACGATAGTGGGACAATCTTACGTTTTTATAGCCAGTCATTGGGTAAACCACGCCCCGGGAAAGGGGTCGGCGAAACACTCGGCGCAGAAGGTGCCAGCGCATATGAAGACCTGGCTCGCATTCCCGATTGGCGCAAGAAATTAGCAAACACATGGCCAGCCGAATTTAAACTGGATAATCACAAATGGCTCACAGTTGAACATTATTATCAGGCATCTAAATTTAAACGCAATCATAAAGAGTTTTATATTCAATTCTCTCTGGATTCACCGGATTCATCGATTGCCAAAGACGTAGAGATGGCGAAAGCTGCCGGTGGTAAATCTGGCAAATATAAAGGCGAATTGGTACGACCCAAAAATGTCATAATTGATCCAGATTTTTATCAGAAACCTGCCGGCACCAGATATTCACGAGGAGAGATTGAAATGGAAACAGCGATGCGAGCGAAATTTACCCAACAGCCGGATTTAAAGCAACTTTTATTAGCAACAAAAAAGGCGAAATTAGAACATATTCGCCGTGGTGCGCCAGCGGAAGTCTTTAAAGATTTGATGCGTGTGCGACGGGAATTAAAGGATGCGGTCTAATCATGTGAATTTAATGCCATTTTTCGGTCTAGCTTAAAATTTTCAACTGCTTCTTCATATTGTGCTCTTTCATATAAATCGGCCGCACAATCACCGCACCGTTTATCTTTACTACATATTTCATTGTATATACACCGGGGTATTGCTTTGTCCGTTGAGAGATTACCTTCATTTGGCTTGTTGGTATCCATTGTTTTTTATTATTGTATTAGAAAAAACCTAATTCAATTTTAACGTTTTTACGCATTTGAACAATTAATATATAAATATAGGGTGAATGATATATTTATATAAGTGAAATGCCATATATTGTTTACACCGGGATTGGAGCAAACCATTCGGAAATTCACTCTATTGAAGAGTTTTTAAATATTATGAAATCTGCCGAAGGTCATTATTATGAAATGTCTTCTCTCGGATTTGATATGGAATATAAAAATTATTTACTTCCTACGGATTTTACAAAGTTTACATTAGCAGAATGGCTCGATTATACGGGTGCTGTATATTATGATTTCGAATGGTAATACTATTTACCATAGATCTTTTACAACTTTCGACATTTAAAACGCCGAGTTTAAACTAGATTTAACATAAATGGTAAATTACATCTATTTATTTGATGAATAATACTATATTTTTCACCGTTATTATTAACTATACTATTATTTTTTATATTTAATGTTTCAAAATTTATTTTATCAAGAGTTAATATTTTACTTTCTTTAAATTCTAAACATTTTTTTGAAGACAAACAGTTATATACATAAAGATTTAAAAGCCCTTGATCATTCACAACTTTAATATTTTGTATATTTTTATAAAATTCCAAATATTTAATTATACCATCGTAATTTCCTAAAATAGTTCCAGCACAAACGACATATTTGTCTTTATAATTATGATAATTATTTTCAGATAAATGATTACATTCACTTATCCACCACATATTTAGACAAGAACTACCATTAGTATTATCAGTCAAAATAGATTGTTCTAAGGCGCAATACAGTTCTTCTGTAAAATTAATGCTAAATGGGTCTTCTTGAAAAATAACATCATTAATATCAGATAGTAAAACTTTATTAAATGTATTATTTTTTAAATAATCATTATATATTTCAAATCTATAATACATCATATCATATTTGGTAGTAAAATTACTATAAATTTCAAAATTCATTTCATTTGAAAAAGTAATTAAGTCTTCAAAAATATGATTTTGTTCACATATTATTACTACTTTACAATAACTATTATATTTTCTCAAACTTTTTAAAAAATAATAAATTCCTCCATTGGACGTTTTTAAAGAATTATAACCGTTATATACTCCAAAAATAATATTATTCATATATTAATATTTATATTCAAATTATTTCTATATTAAAATCGGCGTTTTAAATTAGAAAAGGTTTAAAAGGTCAATACTTTGTAATAACGACCCATACCGATTAACCAGCAAAAGGTGACCAAATAATGAATAAGGTTATTTTTGGTTTTTCGATTCTTTATCTCAATGTGAAAATAACTCAAGAGATTTGTTATAAAGGGGTAATCATTATGATTGCGTTCACAATAAGGTTGTTTATCTATCCAGCATTCAATTTCAGTTAAAATACATTTGTTATTATTCGTTTTCCAATGTAAATATAATAAAGGCCACGCAAAAATAAAATAAAATAAATATCTTTTTGGTAAGAAAGCACCCAATGTGATAAATACTACAACAAAATAATGAATTAAATTAAAAAAATAACGCATATATTTTTTGGCAATTTTCTTATGAACTAGCATATATATTATATTTTATATGATAGTATAATATAAAATAAAATGAATTTTTCCAAACACACG
>Ga0247722_10000017_pt1 | contig 150724 bp, 117 predicted proteins | sample MSEWelMarce3H_FC_FD_189094 | JGI IMG/M metagenome (GOLD analysis project Ga0247722, IMG submission 189094) | Subsurface sediment microbial communities from gas well in West Virginia, United States - MSEEL Well Study Marcellus 3H_FC | ecosystem: Environmental > Terrestrial > Deep subsurface >...
GTGGCGGTGGTGGCGGAGGTCGAGGATCTGGATTTGGGAATTTCATGACGGATATCATGGGCGGTATGGGCGGCGGAAATGGTGGATTGGGACGAAACAATGAACCCCCTCCTTATGTACAACAACGCCCTCCTCCTCCTCCTATTGCGACCAAGGGACCAGTCGCTCCTCCTCCACCTGTACGTCCGGGAGCAACGGCAATGCCGACACCGATGTCAATGCCACCGCCACAGTCAATGTCGGATCAAAAATCACGCCGTCCGGAGATGCGTGGCCCTTCTACGGATGTTTCAGATATGATGTCTCGTCTTAAGACAAAAACGATCAATATTCAACCATCAAGTGGCGGAAGCGGTAGTTTCCCCCAACAAGAACAAGGAAATAGTACACTGCAAAACATTCTCTCTGGAATGACGGGATCAATGGGTTCTGGCGGTGATGACATTTCACTTGAACCAACTGTGATCAATGTATCTAATCTAGGTGATATTCCTCAAGATTCTACGCCTCACAAGTCGAAGCGAAGGCCCAGATCAGAGAAGAATACAGTGAGTATGGATCTTTAAAGTATATAAACATTATGTCACTATAAATAATAGTACCTACACGAGTGCCACAAGTGCCATAATGTCTACACCAACCCAATTCAAGCAAATATGTACTCAGAATGACATGCGACTTGGCAAAAATCCGGAAATGAAACTATTCACATTGGAATATAACTATAATAATCCAAACTTCAGTATCGTATCACTTATCAACGTGAATATTCATAAATTGCTGCATGAAGTGAATAAAGATATTATCGATGTACTCGATATTCAACCTCATCCCACCGATCCATCTGAACATAATATTTTATACCAGTTCCGAGATATTGGCGGGGATTTAGGCGGTTTCAAGACCTACATGTATGTCAATACTAAAATCGCCAAGAGATTTTCTAGTAACGGAAACACCGAGATCATATTTACAAGTAAGAGTGTACCGTATGAGTATCATGCACAACTTGTCGAACAAAAATACAAACTTTTAGAATACCCACTATATATTCAAAAATATATTTACCAAGAGTCCAGTGTTACCTCATCACCGGTGGCAGCGATTCAGGTACTCCATATGTTTAAACTTAAACCCGATAATGAATCGGAATTGACTGTAGCTATGGAAAATGCAATCGGTATTCTCATTAAAAAGATGTACTTCCGACTGAAGGTCGCGATTGAAGGTCTTCGATCATAAATAATTATAATAAACAATAATCTTTAGCGTAATATGTATTAGAATAATAGATATTATATACTTATACGTCAAGCATAGAAGACAAGCGTCATGGATGACTTGTTGAATGAATATATACAATGCGAAAAAGAGCAAATGAATACAACACAAAATAACCAGGTTGAAGACGACCAAACTGACCAAGCTGCCTATGATGATTACATCGAACGCACAAAAGAATACTATAACAAAATGTCGATTTTCGACTTCTTTCGCGCATTATGGTTTACGATGTCGTCATGTTATATCTGTTTCTCAGAGTTTCTAAAATATAAGATTCACTGGAAATCCCGCAATAACGCGATCATCAATGTAAGCAGGCGTCTTGCAGCAAAGAACATGATGTATGTGAAAATTTTCCAGGCTTTCGCAACCAATCGCAATATTGTATCTACGGAACTCAACCAATTCTTTAGTGAATTTACCGATAATGTAAGTTATACATCTGATGAATATGATGTAGATGAATTGAAAGAAATCGAAACCAGGTCGACTGAATGTCATCCCTACAAACAACTCCGTATTGTGAATGATTATACACCGATCAAATCAGGATTGATGTCACTTATTTTTAAGGCATACGTTGGCCCAGGGGACGACACACCGGTTGTCATTAAATATCTTCGCAAAAACATCAGTAAAAATTTCAATTCATCCATGAATAATCTAGTCATGTTTGCAAAGATCACCAAATATTTTCCATATCTCCGAACATTGAATGTTGAGAATCTAATTCTACAAAATATCGTCTGCTTGAATGACCAGGTCTGTTTCCGTAAAGAACTAGCGAATATTAGCACATATTATAATCGATGGAAGAACTATGAATTTGTGAGAATACCGAAACCATATCACGATTACACTGAAAAAATAAACCCAGATGTGGTAGTCATGGAGTACCTCGATGGAATGAAAATAACTGAGATTGACCCGGAAGATTATGATCAATTCGGAAAAGTGCTGGCGGCATTCAATGCAAACGCCGCATTCTGCAGTTCTATTTATCATGGCGATTTACATCCAGGTAACATTTTGTTCATAAAAGAGCAACGACTCAATCTGGAGGATGACACCTTTAAAACCATTTATAAAATCGGTATTCTTGATTTCGGGATCATTGGTCGTTTATCTCGCGTCGATCAAGAAATATTATTTCGATCATTAAAACTGATGTATCAGCGAAAGTTCACCAAAATCATTGATATTATAGTAAGTTGTGAGCTTTCAGAACCAATAAATATAGTGAATTCTTCAACTGGTGATACGGATGCCTTGTCGGTCGTTCCTCAAAAGAATACAGAGAGATACAACAATCTTCGTGACGAACTGAAACGTGTTCTTGTCGCATATACGACACCCGAGATAAAGTTCTTCGGTGTATCTGAAATCTACGAAATCAACTACATCCTGAATAACTATGGTTTGATGTTCAAACGGTCACTGTACCGCCTGTTTATCACTGTAGCTATTATGGATTCAATTGGAACGCGCCTTGGGACCAAAATGAGTTATATGCAATATATGACGGATATGGTGGTTGAAATATTTGATATCAAGTTGAATGAGCCGGATAGCGAATCCGAAGACGACGCGGAAGACGAGGCGGAAGAGGAGGCAGAAGACGAGGCGGAAGACGACGAGGCAGAAGACGAGGACGAGGCGGAAGATGACGAGGCGGAAGACGACGAGGAAGAAGAAGAACTACCACAAATATAACAAGCGCATATAAATCAATATTAAATACCTGTTACTAATATTGATTACAACTAGACGACGATATGAGAATCGGGATCGTAGGAAATGGATTCGTAGGTAAAGCAACCCAGATCTTCGCAAAGAATTATTTTGCAAAGGACGAAAATGATAAGGCCGAGATATATGAAGTTTTGCCAGATACAGCATCAACACCGGCCAAACCAAACTCCATAAGAACGTACTCTGCGAGTCTTAGTGATATACATATCACCACGCCCCCCGCCAGCATAGGAGTCGGAGGATGGCCGCCCCCATTCTTCAAACGTTTACTATTCAAACCGATTGAGGTCTATATTTATGACATACGCCCGGAAGCATGTCAGCCGCCAGGTATGACACTTGAACAATTGGACAGCGAATGTGACCTCGTTTTCCTGTGTTTGCCAACACCACTCAATCATGACGGATCGTGTTATACAAAAATACTGGAAGACACGATCGCACGATGCTCGAACCCGTACAAAGTGATTCGAAGCACGATTCCGGTGGGTTTTGCTGCCAAACATGGATGCTATTTTATGCCGGAGTTTCTTACAGAAGCGAAATGGGAGAATGATTTTCGCAGCACGAAAGAGTGGGTTGTTGGAATACCCACTACATCACAAATGGTGGTTTCTCATGGACCGTCATCAAGTGAAGAAAATGATAAATTGATTGCACAAAATTTGTCAGAAATACAACATAACGAGTTCAAGACACGCATGAACAAACTGATCAAACGCAGCCATAAGAACAGCGCGATTGATTCACGAACGATCGTATTTTGCGATACGAACGAAGCCGAAATGTTGAAACTGATGAAGAACTGTTTTCTTTCCGCAAAAGTAGGACTGATGAATGAATTCTATGATTTTTGCTGCGCGACCCGTACAGATTATAATACAGTCACTGGACTCGCGAAAAAGGACGCGCGTATGGGAACATCGCATTTTCAAGTACCAGGACCAGATGGGCGCCGCGGGTTTGGAGGAACCTGTTTCCCGAAAGATACACACAGTTTATACTGTCAAATGAACGCGCGCGGTCTTGATCCGCAAATCTACCCAGCTATCTTGTCGAGGAACGATACAATCGATCGTTCAGAACGCGAGTGGTCTCGTGACGTATGGCGTACCACGATTCCTCTCCCGACACAGGAGTCAAAAGTCGTCGTTGTATTCACCGATCTTTCAGTTATCCCTTCATCGAATTCAATGTACCTCGCAGATATTATTCGGACCAACCTTGCTAAGAATAACATTGTGATTGAAGTGGTACGGAACCTTCTTGAAAATAATGTAGTACATCCGATTACGGCGTCAACAGCATCAGCAACATCCGCGAATCATCTGATCAAATATCACTATAACACGAGTTCTCCACTATTCTTTCCGCGCGTGGACGAATGCTATTACATCCCGCACTCTAGTCATAGCACATACGAAACGATGCGCGAAGTATCATGCGTCATTGATTTATGGAACAATCATAAAGAAATGACACTGTATGTTATAAAGATACATGCTGTTCTACATGCATCCGCGCTTGTAATAACAACATCGAACGAAGAATACGGCGAAAGTGGAACAGAAGGTTTTGACAGCGACAATGAGACGAATACACACGCTTCGTCAATAACACTGGATTATTGCAAGATCATTGAAGAGTATTATCATTCGAAGCTTTCGAACCAACAGAAGCAGGGGCGGAAGCTGGTCGTGCTTTTTTGATTTTATTGGAGGTCTCCTCCCGATTTATTTTTATTGTCTTACGTAGTTTTTCTTTTGTAAATCTACGTCTGGTATCATTTTTTTTGAATTGTATACGAGGCTTCTTTCGGGTGTGGGGGGCACCGCCGCGATGTTTATCTTTATATTTGTTCGATCTTGTATCTGTATCTAATTTCTGTGTAAATTTTGTGGGAAGTGATGATCGGTAACTACCTGATAATGACTTCGGGTTCGGGTTAAAAAGGCTTTGTCCCAAAGATTGACCTTGTCCAGATGGTTTGGCTCCAGATGAAGGGTTATTATTACGTGGTAAGAGAACTGCATATGCCGATTGATTATCTCTTCTTTCTCTTTCTTCTTTTTCTTTAAGTTTTCTTGCTTCGGCTCGTTTATTCCATTCATCTCTTAATTTTTCCGCTTCCTTTTCGAGAAATTTTCGTTGTTCTTCCGCTTTCTTATCTCGCTGTAACTTCTTCAAATTAATCGGCTGAGAATTCATACTAGATGCACTACTAGATGCCCTACTAGATGCACTACCGAGGCGACTAAACGGAGTACTAGATCCACTACTAAATTCACTACCAGATGCAGTACCAGTGCGACTACTACTTTGATCACTAGAGAATATAGATAGTTCATCATCACCATAATCACCATCACTATCAGATGCAGATCTAGAGTGACTACTAGATGCACTACCGGGGCGACTACTAATTTGATTAATAGAGAGTGTATCATCACCACCATCATCATCATCATCATCATCAACATCATCACAAAGCAACATTCTTATACATTCTATCATCTCGAATTCTGAATTAATTACCTGTACTAGATTATTATCAATTACATAATATTTGTACAATTGTTTACTACCGTCTATACCATCTGGTATTATTATTTGAACATGTCCCTTTTGATCATATTCAAGATTATAATCAGTAAAATATTTATAAAAAGTATTGTCGTCAGTTGGTGGATATTTTCGGCCTTTTACAATTCCGTTTGAAAAGATTGAGTGTTTTTTATTACGGACAGTAAGCTTTTTTACTTGGTCTTCGTCAGTAACACGTCCAATCAATGTATCATAAATATTGTACATAAAGTCGTAAATACCTTCAAAATTATTATTTTTTAATCCACATTTTAAACAAGCTAATATTATCCAATTAAACCGATCACAATATTTATATTGTGGCAGATCAAGACGAATATATTGTTTTACATCTTCTTTTAGATTTTTTAGTATAATTTTAAAAAACAAGTCAAAAACTTCATTGCTGCGAGGGTTAACTGTCCATCCTAAGATTTGTTTTATCTCTTCTGGATTTACATTTTCTGATGGTCCGGTTATTACGTTAAGACTTTTTAATCTATCAAGTCGTTTCATTATAGGATTAGTGTTTTCTGTATCTTTGAAAAACTGAAATAATTCATTATATATTTCTACACATAACTTGATTGTTTTTTCGTCTGTTCTAGCATTATAGTTTTTATCAATTTGTTCATTAATAGTATCGGGGTCAATATTTACCGAAGACGACTCCCGTTGTTTGTCTATAAACAATAAGAGCTCTTTGATTTTTTTTGGATGTTTTACGGTAATACTTGCTATTTTCATCCAGGTATCATCATCATTGAACATATCGAATTTACTGATGTCATCCTCCGTTGTCTTTTTAGGACGGCTATTTTCATTTATAAGTTCTGTCAAAAAAAATGGTGTAAATGTTTCTTCGATTGTTGATACTGATGTTAATGCCCTAACAGAATTTATTGATAATTTTCTTACATTCAATATATATTTATCACCCGGCTTGCCCCCGCGTTGATGATTATTTCTTTTTCCACCCCCTCCTCCTTGTGAAGACTCATCAACGTCTTCCAATAGTAAATCAAAACCGACATCGTGACTCTCATCATCGGGTTCATATAAACCGGTTACTTTGATTTTTCCATCCGTTATACGCTGGGAAATAGTATCAGCCTCATCATTTTCGCCAGCAACAGCAGCAATACTAGCAGCAGGAACAGTAGCAACAGGTTCAGTGTTATCCGTAACAACCTGCTTTACTTGTTTGCTGTCCCATACGCGACGTGGACTATGAGAAGCGGATGGTACGCTACCGGCAGAAGATGGTCGTTGTGGTATTTCTTGAGATTTACTTCCCGTTGATGGTGCGGATGACGGTCTAATACCAGAAAATGCAGGAACAGCAGCAGAATCAACAGCAGCAGCACCAGTGTTGGCTTCAGTAGGAGCTTGCTCACCAGCAGCCTTTAATGTATCTAGTTTCTGTTTAAAACTTTTAAATATTGTATATTGATCTTTATAACCGTCTAATTCTCTAGTGTATTTTTCAATTTCGTCCTTCATTGTAGTTGTATTTATTTCTTTGCCCGACTGTTGTCCATCCTCCTCTAACTTTTGCATTTCTTTCTGCAAATCTATTAACTTATCTAAATGTGTATTTGCATTACCATTTCTAATAGAAAGGAGACTTAAATCCCAGTTAAATGTCTTAAGCGCACCACTATCATTAGGGTTACTTTTGAGCTTTCCCATCGCTTTATCGAGATTATCAATTTTTTTGAGAATACCTTGAGTAGATCCTTTGTCCGTTTTTGTAGCATTATATTTGTCTACATTGATTTTCCATTCGGATTGTATATCTGCAACTTCACTCGAAAGTTGTCCCGCTTGGTCGGAAGCATCAACAGAAGGCGGTACTATAGGTGGAGGTTCATCCTGCTTCTCCTCCTCCTTTAAACGATAAGGTTCACCATCACTACCATTATCATAATTGCCATCAGCATCAGCTTCAGAAGAAATAGGAGCAACTGCAGGAGCAGGAGGAGGAGGAGGCCCACTTTCCGATTTTTTGAGGCTGCCATTACCGCTAGCAGCAACAGCAACAGCACCACCATCACCACCATTCTCTTCATCCTCCTCTCCCTCTCCCTGTCCCTCACGAACAACATCTTCACTAGGAAGAGGAGGAGGAGGATTCACACTATTCGATTGATCAACCTTTATTTCCTTTTCATCATTTATTTCCTCTTTCACTTCCTGTTCCTCTTGCTCTTCCTCTTCCTCTTTATCTTTCTTTGCATGTTCCTGATTGCCAGCAGAAGATGGAGCACTCATTGGAAGAGGAGGAGGTGGAGGAATCACACTTGTCGATTGATCGGGGTTATTATCATCACCACCACCATCATCATCATCGTCATCTTCTTCCTGATCGCCATGATCAGGACCAGTAAAAAATGGAGGTGGAGGTGGAGGAGGCGGTGGACCAATAGAAGCGGGAGATTGCACATTCTGTAGTGCATTTTGTTCTGCCAAAGATGGAGGAATCGGTGGTGGTGGTGGTGGTGTTGGTGGTGGTGGTGGTGGCACGTCCGGTAAATTATCAATAATATCGGTCTGAATTTCATTGAATATTTTCTTGAGCGAATTATAATTTTGAACCATGCTCGCGATATTATCGTTCAGTTGTTTCAAATTTGTAAATAACTTTTTCAATTCTTCTCCAAGGGTAGTCTTAACTATCAAACCATCTCTTACTAATACTTTGATCGCATCAATATCCCGATTAAATTTCCGATTACTTTCATTCAAAACGTGAACACCATCTAACAATAAAGTAATAATACGTTTTTTGGCATTAGGCAATGATTTATCTATTTGTTCTACTATATATTTAAGACCATCTATACCATTTTTTATTATATTATTACAGTTGATACCACAAATAAAAGTCTCCTTTATTTTATTTAATATATTATTTAATGCATCTGTCATTTTTGCATCATCACTAAATACCTTACAATAATCCAATGTACCTTTATTAATAATACTCTTAGTTTGGCTTTTTATGTCACTAAAAATATTTGGATTTTTTGTTGTTAAAAAATACCTGATTTTTGTATCATACGCATCAAAATCGCCATCTATAAGTGAAGCATTTACTTTATAAATATGATCAATGCTTATTTTTGCATAGTTACATAATTGTTTCATGTAGTGATATGTTCGTTTGTTCGATTTTATCAAACTGTTCTTTTTTAATGACCACTCAGTAACCACTTCAAAATGTGCTTTACTTGTTGTAATTGTAGCTTCATTGATATAATCTTCATGAGTTTTCTCACGAGGAGGAGGAGGAGGAATCGGCGGTAATGGCGGTGGGCCATGTGCCGCAATTTCAGCAAGTTCTTTCGCTTCGGCAATCCGGCGGTTATCTATTGAATTGAATTTATCTTTCAATGCATCAAAAGTATTTTTGATTGTTTGATACAATATGAACATTTCAACAAATTTAGAATTTACATCTTTGAGCAGATCAAACCATGACTTTAGTGTATTTTCGTTTGACGTTGGAAATTTCCATTTATGAATTGTATCTTGAATAAGTTTTTGAATTTCATTATTTAAATTATTCAACTTATCTAATTCGCCTGTATATGTATTGACGCCTGATTTTTTCACAGATACAATTTGTCCTATATCATCAACCTTTTTTTTATCAACTGTATCAAGACTATCGTAGTAATTTTTACATATCCTATAAATATATTCTGAACCATTAAAAATTAGTGTACTGCACGCTTGAGAGGCAGTAGTAGTTTTGGATATGTTATCTGAAATACTTGAAATTATCTGACTAGGCTTTGATATATCAGGTAGTTTACAATCTAAATCGAGAGTATTAAATTGATTGTATAATTCACGAATTTTGTCGAACAATATATGCTGACTTTGGCTAAGTCGATAATTTTTAAGTGTTTTATTAATTTGATCATTATACTCTTTTATAATTCGTGCGTCTTTTTTATAAATGTTATCTATACTCAATTGCGCATACTTACAAAATTCAAGGAACGCTTCTTTTGATACCGAATCACCCTTTTTCATGATATTTTCAATTTTTATGGCCGCGCTATGCAACTTAGCATTTTGAATGTCATCGTCATCATCAACCTTGCCATCTGCACTAACTTTATCACACAAAATATTATATTCCTTCACCATTTCGCGAATAGTGTCATCGATGGTTTTAAGTAATTCGCGTGCCTTTTTTAGATTATCTTGATTTGCAATGTCTATTATTTTACCAACTATTAATGACTTAAAATTTTTGACTTCTTTAAATTCGTTTTTACTCTCTGTGATTTTTTTACGTAAACTATCAATTTTTAATGTATAATATGTCAATAATTCGTGTGGCAAACTCCTTCCAGAATATACAGGAGGAGCAGCAGGAGCAGCAGGAGCAGCAGCAGCAGGAGGAGCATGAGCACCAGCAGCTACCGAAACAGCTGTAGCCGCAATCGCAATAGCACCAATGTTCGCCCCAACACCTGATAAATTCAATTTCTTATATATCGCAACCATCTCTTCATACAATTTCACCATCTGTGTAATTTTACGATTGAAAACATCAATATCATTGACAATTTTATTAATTTGTTTTATATTAGTTTTTTTATCATTAAAATAATTACCTGAAATGGTATCAATGAGTGTATTGATACCTTTGATATCTTCATTGAAAATGTTATTACTTTTATTTAATGTTATTATGGAGTCAAAATATAGTCGAATATCGACAGTGTCACTTGACGACGACCGGGCGAATCTATGATATATTTCAGAAATACATCGTGCGCCATCTGTCACGGATTGACTACACTGCAATCCGTAATTAAATGCATTCTTTATTTTTTGTAATATTTGGTTTAATGCATCATAATATTTCATGTCATCCGTAAATATTTGACAATATGAACTATCCATTTTTAGATCATTTTTATTTTTATTAATAATAGCTATGATATTTGTTAGCGAACTGTTAAGTTGAGATGCTGGTATTTTGCTAACAGTGTCATCAACTATAGTTACGTGTTCACTGTACTTTTGCACACTTAATTGTGCATATTCACAGAGATTAACAATAAATCTCTTATTCGGAAGTTTATCATAAACAGGAGGAGGGGGAAGCGAATTAAAACTTGTTACATTACTGTTCCACCATTCGATAATAGTTTTCAACTTCTTATCAGTCGTATCTACCGGCGGTAGTGGTACTGACGGCGGTAGTGGTACTGACGGTGGCGGCGGCGGCGGTGGTGGTATTTCTAGAGGAACCGGCAGCGGAATAGGTTTAACTACTTTCAATAATGAAGTATAACAATCATGTAAAACCGTACCACAATTATCACCATTATCAACTGCAGTTTCCACCTTAATACGTAATTCATCTAATATATCATTAAAATCGGTGGCTTCATCATCAATCTTTTCACATTTTATATCAGTTATTCCGTTTATCAATCTTTCTAGTTTTTGAATTTGGTCAGGTGATAATGCATTCACTACTTTACATTTATCCGTTTTCGTTCTTTGTAATATTTCATCTGCGTTTTTCTTGAATATATCATTGGTCAAATGACTCGAGTATTTACATAATGCAATTGCAATATAGCGGTACTCTTGAGGTGATATTAAAGGTTTATCCAAAATGTTGAGGGTTTTCTCAACGAAATCGGGTTTGTCAATCATTTCCTTTTTGATACGCGCCGCATCATTCTTCGCTTTTTCTGTATTTTGCTTGGCCAAAACCGCCGCATTTTCAGCCGCCGCCTTGTCGGCAGCAATTTTGGCAGGAAGATCTATCGTTATTTTCTTCTCAATATCCACACCAATTTCTTTCAACGACCCCACTGCCATCGTTGACATTTCATCAAATGCATTCACAATTTGTTTACGCGCATCCGGACAAGTATTCGCACTTGGTCGTAATTTGTTGAATTGATTTTTCAATGCTTCAACAACCGACATATCATCTACCATTCCATCCGTGCCAGTTGTTCCTGCGGCAAACGCTGTATTTTCAAACCGTTTATCGTTTGCAGAATCTTTACCTGGTTGTAACAGTTGGGGTCCTGGTTCATTCGAAATAACGAAAACGCAAAAAGGTAGATCTTTGTTTAATTCAAGCTCTTTATTTTCAGGGTCTGGATTTATAATTTTCTCCATTAGGTTTTCCTTGAAGGGTTTGAAAGCGCGTTTTGATATAACTTCAGGCTTTTCCAACTGAAAAAATGCCCATTTCGAAGAAGCAGACAGAAATTTTATTCGCATATCAGGGGAATACAATATTTGACGTGGTTTCGCAAATAACATATTGATAACTTGTACCGTATTATGTTCAATTAATGTAGAAAGGAGGGTATCCAGAGTCTTTTGATTTTTTTCGCGATTTTTAACATCCATGTCAATTCCGAGTGTTTGATATACTCGTTTTTTCATTTTTGATATAGCAAATGTTACATCAATTTTAACTGTTCCCGATCCAGATCCAGGTTCGTCCATTTTATCTTTCCAACTCTTTTCGTACTTGTCAGGGTCAATAAACCCATCTTTTTTAATATATTTTGCGCGATCAGGGATGAGGCGTTCAATTCGAATACTACTTATGTTTGCAATTAACTCGCAAACCTGTTTTAATTTTTTTTCATTCAAGTCTACATCTTGCCTCTTTTTACGTAAATTATCGTTCTTATTTTCGTCAATATCTTCAAATGCTTTTTGCTGTTTCATGATTGCATAGATAACATTTTCCGTTGCACGGTGTAATAGATAGAAAAGGATGTCGATATCCAGTTCACCAGGTTTAAAACCAAACCCGATGGTACCATTACGTCCATCCGAAGATAAAACATAGGTGTTTAAAAAATCGTTGTCTTCACTGTACGTGTTTAATCGTTCGATAATCTCGGTTTTATTATATGAATCGTAATTACGTGTACCAGGTAGAGAGAACTGTTTGCCATTTAAAATATAATCATCAAAAACAGATTTTAATGGAAACCCTTTATTACGGTCAAAAATCTTAGTTTTTAATGTATTTATGATTGATAATATATTTAGTAACGGAATATCTTCTGTAATTCCAAGGTTATTTAATAACATTTTTATCTCTTCGTATGTTTTAAATATCGATGCCTTTATTGTATCATTGAAGTCATATGCGTAACCCATATTAACCTTTCGATTTGTTATAAAATTAAGTTGATCGGACATATGTTTTTTAATATCATCAAATACCTTCATAAAAAATTTAACATAGGGAACAACTGTATCTTTGATCAATGCAATCACGGTTTGACCTTGTGAAATATATGTATCGTTAAGTAATTGGTATTTATCACGAAGGCCTTCAACCATGCTCAATAATCCTTGGGCTCCATCTGGTTTATCAAACACTTCAGCCAACTCTATATTCAATAACATCAATTCTTCGCGTGGAATCTCGCGATTTTGAATGAAAAATGTACTCGCATTGTCATAAAACGTCCATCCAGCGTAATCATTGTGCCATTTGTCGATTTTTTTCTGGATATCCTTGCTCGTGTTAGAATCTAGATCTAATCCACTAGAGTTATTGCTTCCTGAGATCGTATGCTCGTAAAACAAGCTATTATTATTTTTACCATAAGGGTCAATGACACTTGAAACAAGAGATTTAGTCGCTTCATCACCGGCTTTCGTAGAGAAGTATTGAATAATTTTTTGATGGTTTATTTTGTAACGTGTGGGAACGAATATCTTGAGTGGATTTTTATTCGTAGATTCTGATCGATGATACACCATTTGTTCGTATAAATCAACCTGTAATTTTGGAAAATCTCCATCAATCCGATTGAATTTTGTTATTGACGATTTACCTGCACCAGAAGATCCGTTTACAGGAACTTCTTTTAATGTGACACGTTCAGCTAGAGTTTGAACATATTGATCAATAGTTGAATCGATGCTTGCCTTAAGGTTAGTTATGGTTAGATATACTGGTAAATTTTTCTTTTGACTGTCAACACTACTAGACAGTGATGATGATGATGGTGATGATGATGATGATGATGGCGGTGGTGGTGGTGGCGGTATAGTTTGATTTATAATGGGTGTTGATATACTTGCGATGCCTCCTCCTCCTCCACCTCCTCCACCAGCACCACCAGCACCAGCAACGGCAACAGAAGCAATTGCTACTGATGATGCAGCAGCCATGGAAGAAGATTTGATACTACTCGCTGAAGTGTCTGGAGGTGGAATTAATGGTGGTGGTGGTACTGGATTTAATACCTCTTCTGCCATTGAAATTTTATAATATTTCTTTTTATATGTTTGTTATAGAATGCGTATAATAACTATATACTCATTCTATTTTTCTTTCAGGTATATTTCCGCTAAGTTCAAACTACACTATTTCGGGCCGCCTCCAACCTTCGCTGGCTGTGATGACTCAAATGTGTCATCTTTGAATAACTGATGATACTTCACAAGTTCTAAATGGTCTGTTTCCTCCTTTTCTTTCTTCGCTTTCTCGAGCGTGTGGAGTGCATTGCTAATCTCTAAATCCGACACTTTCTTTTCGGGACCATGCTTTTCCGGTGCCATTGTATGTAGGTCTCTAAACTTGGAAGGAATCACGCAATAACGACTATCGACATTCATAAGATGATCTACGACAATTGTAAAACATGCAGTAATCACAAGTGCATAATAAATACTACGAGTACCCATCCAGCTCACCGCAAATACAAGTACTTCTTTACTCATCAGATATTTAATCCATGATTCAGTGGATGAGTTCAAGTCGAGATTGATATACCTCGCTCCAATATTCAGAACAAGCATAACGAAACCGGCAAAAAATGTGCTTGTATTCAAGTTGTGAAAAAAGTTGTGCATCGTCGTTAACACACGAGAATTCATAATGTTATTAGCCGGTGCCTGTAATGTGAAAAAGTTCGTTTTTCCAGAAAATAAATCCGTGAATGATTTCATGGTGATAGGTGGGATTAGTGGCGAAGATGCGATTGAGCCTGGTGCACCTCCGATTTGTTTTGGGGGTTGTTGTCCAGCAACACCTGGTGTCGCAACTGCTGTGGCCGGAACTTGCATTTTCGACGACGACGACGACGACGACGACCCACCCCCCCGAACGCGTAAACTACGATTTTTTTTTGGCATATGATTTCACAATAATAATATACTACTACTATTATTATGATAGATTATTTATAAATGTAGGGATCAGGATGGTCAATCATCGCCACTGCGAATCCGTCCTCGAAACGCATTTTTCAGTTTGCGCATTCCTTGACGCGCCCCCTTCTTGAACTTTTCCCGAATTTTGAATCCTTCTTGATCCATCGGGTTATCAAGTTGTTCTTCTATACTTGTCGGAGCCATCACGGAGTCTTGCATTTTCCATTTACTAAATATCTCTTCAAACATTTTTTTAACGTACTTTAGTTTTCGCTGGAATTCGCTCTGGTTGGCATCGTCTTCGTCGTCAGATTCATTGTCGGTTTCATCGTCGCTGTCGTACATATCGCGTAAATCATACCCTCCAGCTTTTCCACGATATGTATTGGATCCATCTTTCACATAAGGTCCATCTGCTTTTTCGGAAATATCCAAATAAGTTTGACTTTGTTTATATGAAGTCCCTGCGCCAGACGCACCAAGAACTTCTTTGGATGGCTTAATTACAGTTGCCTTCTTTGTCTTTGTTTCTTTGCTACTAGCGCTATCTTGATATGTGCCAAACGCGGACGTAGCGACAACAATACATGCCATCAATATTAAAATTGCAATCGTTCGTAGTTTCATTCGTTTTCAACTACCTATATTCCCTATTATATACTTTCTATTATATTCTTGATGGATATGGATTGTCGCTTTTATTTTTATCAAAATAATAAGTTATTCCATAGAGGTATCGCTGTTCGTCTTTGGTGTTATATGTGTTATCGTCGAGTGGAATACGATAGATGTTGTTATCACCAGAAATAGCCGCTTTATTCTCATCGATTACTCCTGTTATCGGAACAAGTGTAAATGTGCCACCCGTAACCGCTGTGCTTATTTGATCATATATTGTTTTTCCAGTCCCCATATTCAATTCAAACTCAATAATATTATTGCTTTTCTGAATGATTGACAAATACGCCAACATCGTCCGCAATTCATTCACAATAGATTCGCTTATACGTACAGTATGCATCAATGTTGCGTCGTCTTTAGTTTGTTCGCGCATCATCTTCAGAATGTCGTTGATTCGCGCTCTATACCCAAAAACCTTCCCGTAAATACTCATTGCGCGTTCTTTCATATAAGCTTTTTCATATATTCCGCTTTTTGATTCATTTGCTTCCTTCATTAATTGACTATATGTCGTTTCATTTGCATTATCTCCATTTGGTCCTCTATCTAACGATTCAATATTCTTTAATTTTTCATCATTACTGCCTCCATTAATCATGGAGACATATGAAATGTTAGGAGAGTTGCCTTTATTCTCACCCGACAATGTGATTTGTTGACTTATATTCGCCGTAATATCAGATCTAGTGTTGAATAAATCGCCAATATTAAACCGAGCTAGGCATTTTGGAATGTCAATTATCTTCGCGTTGATTTTTCTGTATATCTCCTTTTTAAACTCGCGAAAATCGTTTCGCTTAATCGGGTCATACACACAATCCTTGAAATAGTTGAATCGTTGAGAAGCATTACCAGTGCTATCATTTGCGATCCAATTCCCCGCAAAATCATATACACTATGAATCTTTGCCGTACGCGAATCACCAATCAATTCATTCTCGCCGAGCATAGTTATTGATCCTACCCCACTTCCAATTGAGCATTGTTTACTAGTGAAATACTTTTCGGTGAAATCACGACTGTCTTCTTCGATGAATTTATTCGATCGTTGATAATCTTTCCCAGAATCGTCCCCCTTAATGATTTTCGGCAATCCAAGTGAAAAACCTTCGCGGTCCAACGAGACACCAGTTGTAAGTTCGTCTTTGTCTACGACGCGACGGTAGATCGAAGATCCTGTATCTTCAAACGAAAATATGTCTTTTATACCAGTAGATGCAGTCTCATCTAGAATAAGAAATTCGGCAGATATCACAATAATACAAAGAAGCGCGAACAAAATATATTGCTGATATACCAATAGTGAAACTAAGCCGATAATTATCAAGATTCTAACAATTGCAAGTGTAGCACCTGTATTTATCACGTTATGATATACCCATGTAATAATATACTGTAAATAATACTGAATATCCATTCTATTAGTATTATACTAGATATAATTCAATACATATAGTGTAGATGTATTGAAAATATTACAAAGAAAACCGCTATTACTAATAGAACAGTTTAAGAAGATGAATTCAATTTCTTTGCGAGGTCAGCGATTGAATCAGCAGATTTATCGGATTTATTTTCAGCACCTTCCTTTGTATCACAGTCATCTCCTTCACACGCCGACCCATCCTGGTTTTTATTTCCTTCTTTCTTTTTTTGTTCATCGTACCCTTCCTTCTTCTCCTCTTCTTCTCCTTCTCCATCAAAACCTTCAAACCCGTAATATCCACTCATCGATGCAACGATTGCGACAAATACGACTGCCAATAAGCCAGCGGCGGTATGCTTCAATGAGAGAAACACGATGGCTGCGACAAAGATAAGTTTGCCTAAAACGTTATTGTACAAAAACCCGAGAAGGTTGGGTTTAAGAAGCATAACAACGATCACCACCAATAAAACACCTAAAGTGAGTCCTTGATTTAATTTCACCATTTTCGTCTTATATACATAACAAATATATTTTTCGTATATAACCAGGACAATCTTCCCGAATTAAAATCTCATTTTTTTATAGGAGAATATGACATCTTTAGGTTTTTCGGATTACACCGAAAGTAATAATGATAGTACACGAAATGGAAATGGAAATTCAAAGATTTATAATCGAAGAAACGGTCCTAACAATGGAAACCGAACCCTAAAGATACCGCGAAACACAGAGATTGCCCCTGAACGAGGCTTACTGCAATCTCCCAATGGCGCGATTTCAGGTATAACGAATGAAAACGGAAATAATGACGGTGTTGTCCAACAAGCGGGTAAAAAAATAAAGCAAATCAAAGATTATATTGAAAATATTCATCGCAAAGGAGGCGAAGATAGCGATGAAGATGTCGACGGCGACAATATTTTACCATCCTATCCTGCGCAAGGAATGGGAGTTTATGCAACGAATGTGACACATTCTGGAATCGTCCGAAGTGGATCTAGCAATACCCCATCAGTGGCTGGATCCGAGACAATTGTCCGTAAAACAACTCAAATGAATTCCCTAAATCCGGGTTCTTCTTATTCATCAACATTGTTGGAAGGAATGAATTCTTCTACACCACCACCACAATCACCTTATTTTGAGAAACTTACTGGTATTCCTAGTGTACAAAAGAAGGAAGGGGCGGCGATTCGAAATGATCAATCTAATACATCTAGCGGATCTAATGCAAAAACGAGCACGTACGCATCACAATACTACGAACAATTTGTTCCTTACGCGGAATCACTGGCAGGTCAACTCGCAAATGGAGGAGCTGCAAGTAGTGGTGCTGCTATATCTGGAACAAATGCAGCTCTTATCGAAAAACTCAATTACATTATTCATATGTTGGAAGATAAGAAAGAGGAAAAGACCGGGCATGTCATCGAAGAACTCGTTCTGTATTGCTTTTTAGGCGTATTTATCATATTTATCGTAGATACATTCACACGTGCAGCTTCCGGCGGTGGCAGCGGTGGTGGTCGCGCAGGCGGTTTCACTATGTTTGGAGGACGCCGCCTTGCTCAGACTGCGATGTATCGTCGCTAAATCAATAGAATATCCTTACAAAGAACCTCTTGATGTATAATGGCATTATATAGAATGTAATACCATTTTTCTTGTGATATAAATTTTGAAGCTGTCGTTGTCGTCATAAATGCGTCGATGATCTGATAATTATGTGCAATCGTATCAATACAAAAGATCGTGTCACTCGACGATGATTCTGATTGTATAGTTGCTGCCACGAATCCTCGAACAAAGAGATCATTGCCACAAAGCATTTTATGCCGAATAGACGACTTTAAAAGCAGAATATCTGGGCTTTCATTCAGGTTGTCATATGTCGACTTTGTATTCGTATTCACATCATTCACTTTTATCCTTTTTCCAAGTGCATCATATCTAGGTCGTCTAGCCGGCGGCAAATATTTAATAACTGCAGTAGAGGTTTGACATATATGATCATGCAGTGCAGATATCCGATTTCCACGAGTCTTTTTCGGTTTTGATCTCATTTTCATATTCCATCTTGTCATTGGCCGTACCTTCATCCATGATGATTCAAAGATATACGCAGAAACAACGCGCACATGATTTAGTACTAGCATGTAGATCATGTATACCCCTCCTTGAATGAGAGATTGTAACTGTGTAAGTTCGTTGAATATACAGTATCGAAAATCTCTCGCACATTCATTAACAAACGCGTAAAAAAGGGCAAAGTTCACAGATGATACGGGAATGAGTGTAAACCCATCACCGAGTGATGCACTGGTCGATGCTGGTACTATACCCGAGAATGTGTACGTATATACGGTTGTAAATGGAACGACAAATCCTGGGATTTCACGATATCTGTATAAGGTTTGTTCACCCGCAATCTCTCGAGACTTCTGAATATATTCCGTCGTTTCGAGAAGTTCGAGAGATTCGCGTTCACTCGTGATATAGTTGGCCCAAGCGAGATGATCGCATACATAAATCGACACGGACTGATGTTGACTCGTTTTTGTGCCGCCGAAAGAAAGCATTATTCTTGGGGTGAGTATACTTACCCCTTTGATATCATCATTCGCGTTCCCTATAAGAACACCAATGAAGACTGAAAGACCATGTGTCTCTTGCGAGAGAATATATTCAAATTTATCAGGTGGGATATAGAGATCATCACCTCCATTTGGTATACAATACCGTCTACCGGGCATAACAATCTCTCGACGTGATAAAAATGTAGCGAGTTTTTCATAAGGTGCATCTGCAATTGATTTGACGCGCCAGTCGCCGCCGCCGCCGCCGTATACAATTACACTTTTATGATCCACAAAATGTAAAAACGGATACACAACAGCAAGAGTATTATATCGTTCACCGAGAGATAATGGATTCATAATACTCGTATTCATGGAACCATTACCGCGTAAGAATCGCCGTAGCGTAAATTGGAACGTGATCGGTTGACTGTACCAGAAAGAGTATTTGAATTTTAATACACAAACACATATGATATATAACACACATATACAAGCGATAATATAATGAAAAAAAAATGGTGGCCACTCGATAGAAGAAGGAAGTGAGAACATTTCACCGACATCGCTGATGACTCTACCTATTAGGTGGGTCGGTTCATTCATTTCATTCTCATTCATTTCATTCATTATATTACAATCATAAAAAGCACAGATCGCCGTTACGCGACCTTCTTCAAGATATACAAATACTGATACTCATTTAGAACATGTACCAAATCTACCTGGCCAGTTACCGTAAATCCAACCTCTTTTGCGATTTCCAACATCTCGCGGTTTGTCGGCATATAGTACGTGTGAATATTCTCTCGAACCTTTCCAGTTTTATCATCTGTGATCTTCTCAACGAATTTGCCGACATTCTTTTCACCTGTCGTTTTTTTTACACCAGAGGGAGATTTCCCTTTTGTTGGAGGCGGAACGATAAAGTCTGATTTGTATTGAAAGCTTCGAAACTTGACGAGAGAATTTGTAATGCGTTCCTTCGCGTACTTTTGGGGATTTACGATAAAGAGTGGTTTACCTCCAGGGACAATCGGATCAAAATGATTACGATCGACCAAATGAACAATGAGATACCCTTCGGGTTTTAACCACTGATAACAATTTCGGAAGAATGCGCGTTTGTCTTTGGCATAATAGACTGTAAAATAGAAACATGTAAGTACGTTGAATTCCTCTTCGCTAAATAACATTGGTTTCATAAAATCACCTTCAATGAATTTCGATGATGGATATAAATCTCTTGCATTTTTTAACATCGCACCGGATTTATCGCATCCAATAACGGATTCTACGCCTTTATGCTTCAATTGGTCTACATGATGCCCGCGACCGCATCCTAGATCACATATTTTGAATTTCTTTTTATCATTATCATTGCCATTAAGCGCACCCGTAATGTGAATAATTTCATCTACTTCAGCCTCTATTTTATTAGGTTGAATAAAGAGTTCATCATAGATGTCTGCATAAAAATCATCATAGATTGTGTCATTTTCGTAGACTTTATATTTGTCTCTTTGCTCGAAACCTTCTGCGTGAACCGAGAGATCACGTTTAATAAAACAGAGAATCAATAATAGTATAAGCATAACTGTCAATACCTCCCACTTGGTGAGTGAGTGAATATAATTTGAAAATGATTTGTACATATATTGGGTTATTCTATCCGTACTCCTAATTCTATCCGTACTCCTAATTCTATACGTACTCCTAATTCTATCCGTACTCCTAATTCTATACGTACTCCTAGTATTCGTGTACTTCTACTAGTATTTCAATATAAAATATTATTAGCGTTATTCTCGCACGAAAAAAAACAGAAGAATTAATAACGACCGCAACACACCAGATCCGCAATGACTGATTTTACCGAAATCAATGACATTCGAAGTGATAGTGATTTTCGTGGCATCACCTTTTCATCTTATAAAAAGACAGATGTGCGAAAAGAATTACTGAATAGTTTATCCAGTTCTAAAATAGAACCCGCGTGTTATTGGAGTGCAGAGCTTGTGTGTTCTGGTCACTACCTCGAATTATGGGACATCATTATTACCTTTATAAGTAAATACATTCATTTAGCCAATCCTAAACTACCACTTTATATCGAAATGCGATATGAGAGTTTCAAGTCAATTATATCAAATGGATATACTGGAAATGAGCTCCGTTTGAGGAATCATCCAAAGATGCGATCGCTTTTTGCAGAAATGGTATGTGTCCTTGCGAATTCTAAGCGTCAACATAAATACGAGAGCGTAAAAATTAAGAAGAAGGAAGAGTATGATATCGCGACAATGTCTCAGCGTCTCAAAGCGCCACGTGTAGATTATGCGCAAGAGTTTTTTCGAGAGAGAGACCCGAAGGAGATTTTTATTGCAATGAATGAATTCGCATATCATATCTCTCGAGACTCCAAAAATACGCTTCTCGCGTGTTATTGGGTAGAATGGATCGTAGAGTTTGAGACAATTTGTAAAGCCAAGAAAGAGACGTGTCGATGTGAACGTCGGTCGCATATTCCCGTGGATGATAAGCTCCAATTTGATCCAATTTGGATGATATGGGATATGATTGTAGCTCGGAGTAGTCAAATTGACGAATATTCACCACTTACACAGAAAATCGTGAATAGTCTATTACGGCTGTATTGCATCCGATTCACTCCAGGTGTCCGGAAAAAACGTCGCTATCTTATTTATTTTGCAATATCACTTCTTACGACGGAATATGATAGTAAAATAGAAATGATCAATGATCGTCTTGTCATAGAGACTGCGGTTGAAAACATCAATTCCGTATACAAGCAAATCAAACAACATGAAATCAGCCCAGATACTGATTATTTATTCTCATCGGCAGGATACAAAGGAGATAAGAATGGTGATTTAGAACGCACAATTAAACGCCTGGAGACATTAAATGCAATGAATACTGTCGTAAGAAAGACGAATAATGACGGAGCAGGAGATACTGATTCACAGAATACGATAGTACCCCCGCCGCGTAAATATAATCCATATGAATAATGTATGTTATATATAGTATAATGTCACTTCCTAGTTTCAAATTCACAAATATTGGTGCACCCACTAGCAACGACAATGTAAATAGTGGGCTGTCATCTAGCTCCAAAATGGATAAAGCTGGTATATTATCAAGTATCACTGAAAAAGCCCAAGATACATTTAAAGATGTTAGAATGCCGGATATTTCCCTCGATACTGACAGTAGCTCCGCCGACGCAGACTCCGACGCAAGTAGTTTCTTCTCGTTTACAACGTTGATAAAACTGGTTTTGATTATTATTATTGTATGGTTTATGTGGAGTAGTTTATCCACCAATAGTGAGTTTCATTTAGGGATGGGTGAAGTGGGAGATAAGCTCAAAACATTTTTTAAGACAATGGAGGAAAAAGGACGGGAGGTTATATCCCGTATCACAAATAAGCCGATTGCATCGTCGTCGTCTATAATGGACAGCGACAGCGACAGCGACAGCGACAGCGACAGTGACGACGAAGGCGATGTCCATAATGGGCCAAAGGTTCCAAAATCGAAGTCCGCCACATCAGCGGCTCATCGTCCACCAGTTCCACCAGGAATGACAAATAGTTCTGATAAAAAACCAGGATTCATGAATGATGATGAAAAATATACATTTTTAGATAAAGCAGACCGAAGTTATACAGGCCCGTCACCTCGCGCAGACGATACTACCAGTGTTACTCAAAAACATCAATCGGGTAAATCCGGATATTGTTATATCGGCGAAGATCGCGGATTCCGAAGCTGTGTCAAGGTAGAAGCCGGAGATAAATGTATGTCTGGGAAAGTGTTCCCAACGCAAGATATATGTGTAGATCCTACACTTAGAGAATAATAGTATTTCATGATGCTTAAAATATTTTTTTAGGTTTCCAAATAAATCTTCGATAATTCTGATAAGTTGAATTATGGTATATTATTGTAATTTTAGAAACTCACTGTAAATGAGTCACTAGTTGTTTCATCTCCAGTCAAACTAAATACTAATGTAATTTTAACATATTTGTATTCTATACCTTTCGCTATAATGTTGAAAGATTCTGTTGTTACTGGAATAATAATTTTACGTGGTCCAGTTCCAATGATAGGTTGATTATTTGCGTCTTTGTCGGTTTCATAGACGACTTCCTCGAAACCGGTTACCTTGACTTTTGATATTTTATTTTCAGTGACCCACTGGGTATCAATAGAAAAGGTCAATGTTGCACTCACTAACTCTCCTCTCAGATCATAATTACCTGTAATTTCTTTGATATATGGTATTGCCGTAATAGGTCTAAGAGTTATACTCACTGGTAAAGTTTCAATACCATTCAAATCTCCGTTATTACGTGCCTGTATTACAACCGAATATGTACCATTAACGAGTTCTGATGATTGTCCAAGGCGACCAATATCTGTATTAAATGTCGTTGATGTATCTGAAGTAATTACTGGATAATTAATTGTAACAGGATCAGATGATGGTGGTGTAATCGTTATGTAGTAAAGTATAATGGGAGAACCTCCTGTATCTGGTCGGTCCCAAGAGATATTAAAATAATTTTTCGGACCATTTGTAACGCCTGGAAGTAATCCATATTTTGATGTTAATACTACATTTAATGGTACACCCGGTTTCATTAATGTTCTTCCTGTAATAATGGCAGATTCAGGTCCAGTACCAATTATATTAACTGGTTCAATTTTGATATCATACTTGTTCTCGTTTTCTAAGCTGCGTAAAATAAATCGACGCTCTTGTGAATCGACTCGGTCAACGATCACATTAGTCAAATCAATTGTCACCTTCGTCCAAGTTAGCGTTGGTACCTTGCGATAATACAGATTATATTGATAAATAGGCGGTCCGTTGAATGTTCCAGGTGTAGATCCTGTGTTCATAGGATCTGACCATTTCAAATCAATCATAAAGGGTTGTCGTTCATCCTTCGTATTCGTAAATGTGAAATCGTTTATAATGGATGGTACTGATGAAGTTTTCACAATGATTGTAGCAGGAACACTAGATAATCCGCGTTCATTTCCAGAAAACACAGAAATATAATAAATAGTATTTGCACGAATTTCAATTAAATTAGGTATTCGTTCAAATATAACCGTATTTCCATTTATTTCGCCGGACATTCTGTTAAATGTGACAGCTGCTGCTTCGGCAGCGTTTGTTGGTTTATATGGAAATACGCTCTTATACGGAGCCCATGTGTTATTATTTTCAGAATATGTTATAACATAACCAATAATAGGTAATCCACCATTTGAATCTGGCGCATCCCATTCAAGGGTAACCTTATTATTCATAATATCGAAATATCGAATACGTAGATTCGTTGGTTCAGTTAAAATAGATGTTTGTATATTTGAAGGTACTTGAAGACCAGCCTGATATTGGTATGTTCGCTTATAGTTATATAGATTGATAGACGGATCAAAACATAATAAGCGTTCTTTTCCAGGAACACCACACGCGCTCGTAAGACCACATACTATACGATTAGTTGTACTACTCGGACATATTAACGTAGTTATACCTCCGTTTGTCTCACTTATATAATTTCTTTCATTTCCGATTTTTCGCATTAATTCCCCACGTGATGCTTTTGCGTATTTCTGGCTCTTCGTCAGTCCACCAACATTTTTATTGTACTTCAGAATTTCAGCCTTTCGCCTCATATCATAGACTTCGTCCACTTGTGTCGCCGATAGAGGGGTATTTGTTATAACATCGATTAAATTAGAAGAACGACATTCCGGTTTAAAACGTGTCCAAAAATCGCGATTGTAAGGGTTGGTATAGAAAAGATTAAAATTACAATTTATAATAGGCGGCGATATATTGAAGATATTCACATCAAAACTTGCGGATTTTGCATTAAAATTTGTAGTTGCCGGTTGAGTTATCGTTACGGTAACGATGCCAGGACCATAAATGAAAGCTGTATAGGTTGTTCCCGTTTTATCAACTTTCAATAATGTATTATTAGATGAAGTCATAACAAACGTTGCTTCTGGATCACTATTATTAGACACTGGTGGAGTAATTGTAAAAGCGCGTTCGGTGGTCATTTTATTAACATCGGTCAATCGATAAACTGTTGTAGATAATCCCGTGTTTACGGAAGGAAATTGACCGATGAATGTAGGTGTAGACTTAATAATGTTTATTTTAATTGTTATCATAGAACCATCTGAATCACCGATTCTTTGGGATGAGCGGTTATAAATTGCTGTTTCTTCTTGAAGAAATTTAATAGGAATAGGACCATATGTACCATCTGCCAATACTGTAACCTTTTTAAATATGATTTTGTTTTCAGAAATACTTATGTTGTCGTTACTGAACTCAAAATTACGTATATTAGTGAGTTTCAAATAATAAATAATATCACTGTATTCGAATGCACCAGTTTTAACATTTTTACGCGTTGTTGTGGCAAACTCATTAAAAATTAAATTAAAGGATGCGTCCAGATATTCACGCGTAATCACTCCATTTGTGTCTGAATTTTCTATAGTATATCCTCCATTACCTGAGAATGGTTTTATTGCTAATGATGAACTCGCTTTTATTATTGTAATTGGAATGAATATTTTTTTTTCATCATATGAAATATTATCTCCATTTATTCCGGTTGCTGCATGAGCAGCCTGTTTCATTTCCATTCGAAACAATGCTTGAGATTGTCCATAAACAAGTCCTCCAAGTGTATCAAAAATACCATTAATGACAAGTGCATTTCGATATGGAAGACGAATGTCTTCTGATCCAGGACGACGTTCAGTAATTGTGTTATCAGGCAAACCGGATGGCTGTGGAATTACAAAATAATCACGGTCAAACGAAACAACAGAAATTGCAAAATTATTTGTTGGAAATGATAATGTGATAGGTTTTTGTTTGTTATCCGAAACTAGGTTTATAAATGGTATAACTCCAATAAGTGTATTGCGCATGTTGACGAGTTCGATTGGTACATCCGTATCTCTTTCTGCTGCACCAGGCGGAACATTTGGAAATGTAAATGTTCCTTCGACCATTGTATATGTAGTATTATAATTCAACGAAAACACATTGTAACTTGTAGTTCCTACATCTCTTTCATCAAAATATACATCACCATAAATGGGTTGTTGATTGACATCATACGTGATTCTTTGAGATAAAGAAGGAGTCCATGTAGGCGCGTTTGACATTATATTTTTTTACACGTTTACCGTATCTATTGCTGATATGTAAATGTAAAAAAATATTATCGCGTATACCAATTGTTCGAGAGATAATTCAAATTCTTTGCTTCGGATGTTTCCGCACCAGAATTAGTGATCATCTTCATATTTGGCCCTTCATCAACGATGCTCTTGATTTTGTTTGATCCTATTGAATAATTAAAATATTGAATAGTAGAAATAAGTCCACTAAACCGATTGTTGGGTTTATCCTCGCCAATATTTACACTTCCGTAATTTTGAAGTGGTATACCTGCTGTTTTACGACGCTGCGCAAGACGACCGTTGATATACAAATCGATCACGTTATTTGTAACACGAATAACAGCATTCACCCATTTCTTCATAGGAATATCAGTTGTAATGAGTGTCTCATGTAAATTATTTCGCTTATCACTGGAATTACTCTTTTTTCCGCTCACATCAACAACCGCTAACAGCGAAACGTTTACTCCTTTGTCGCTTCTATCTGGATTTGTAACGGTAATATCATTCGAAAATTTGATATACATTCCTGGTGCATTATTCGGGTAATATATTCCATTACCATCATCACCGATTGATTTAGTTCCTTGACCACCTTTGCTAAATATTCTCGAGTACTGATTTTTTTGAACTGGAACCTGATTAATGAAAAACCATGCTGACCATGTATATTCTAACCCACCTTCTTCATTCGTAGAACGAGATATGAAAATTGAATCTTTTTTTGAAGGGTCTTGTGTGACAGTAATTGCCATATCTTCAGTGCTTGCTGTTCCATTCAATACAAATGGCGATGTGGATGGAAGCAACAAATAAGATACACCAATGATAGCAAATTTAATTGCAACAGAAAGAACAATAAAAACCATCAAAATAAAGGCGAATTTTGCTACAAGACTATTCGATTCCATAAATTCTTTTAATCCTCCTACTCCAGAAGATGAAAGACCTGCATCGCCTGGTTTTGAAAAACTAGATGTTATACCACCTAACATACCACCACCGCCTCCACTTCCACTGCTAGCAGCACTACCGCCATCACTCTCGCTCATTTTGAATTATAAATGCGATTATATTACTATATATATCTAATAAAAAAACAATGTATTCGTTGTTCGCAAATACATTGTTTATGAGTGCTTTCATAGTTATTTTTATGTACTAATGCTAGTTTGTTCCTGATTATCTACAATGAAACTCAATTTCACCTTGTATTTATTGAGAAGATCACTCCAAGGGCTTCCGCCGAATCCTTGCGAGTAAATATCCCACGCTTCTTGAGGTGCAATAGGCGATGCCTTCAGTTTAACATTTGTGATAAACCCAATGTCGTCGGTCATTCGTTTATTATCGCCTAAAACAATTGTATCTGTTTCATTTAATCTTGATCCTAAATTAACAACGCATGATTTAACTAACTTACCATCAACATATACATCCATGGCCGACCCGTTAAAACTAACAATAAGGTTTACCCACTTTTGAAGAGGAAAATCGGATATTTCGCAATCTAAATTCTCGTTAGATGCTCCTGATGTTGGGAAGATTCGAATCGTGTTTGTACCACTTTTGAATTCGACATTAAAAAGTATTTCGCTGACCTTTTTGAATACGATCACCTTAGTTCCATCGACCCACTTCTTGATGTAAAACCAAATCGAAATTGCACTATTTGCCTTGAAACTACTCGGTAAATTTGATCCTTGTAATGTGGTTTCATTACCCCATTTTTGCATAGATCCTAAACTGGTATAGTTCGTTGTTAATGCCTTAAAAATGACATACAACAATAGAAGAATTACAACGACTGCGAGAACGAGTTTGGAATTCATTTATATAATAATTATTCGTATAAATATTATAGATATAATAATACCTAGCGTGAATATACGGTTGTTGAACCGGTTGCCTTGATTTCATCTTCCACCGTTGCCATACCAATCATTGGCGGGTTTTGTGATTTCAACATGTTATAAGTCCATCGCATCTGTTCCTTCGTAAGTGGGACTTTATGGAATGCGAAATTACAAATACTTCCGTTTAACCCATTGTTCTTATCCGTATCACCAACCGTTATTGGTTTCAGTTGAATATCTGGCATAATGAAGTTACTCTTGGCTACAAATTTATTATTCAGGAAAAAGTCCATATTTTTTCCATCATAGTTTATGACAAAATAATTCCATCTTTGGAGAGGTATGTCTACGTCTAATTCTTCATCTTCTAATGCCATTTGTACTTTTGTTTTCTTTTCTTCAGAAGATCCTTGTGCTATAACCATCTGGTTATAATTGGTTCTAGAATTATAGATCAGTTGTGGAGCATCAGAGACACCAACTTTACTCGATGTATCGAGTGTTTTACAGTAGATCTTCAGTTCATTTTTGGAGACATTATATGTCATTTTTGGAACATCTCCGAAGTTGAATATTTCTAAATCATTTGAAGATGATAATACGCTATTATTCAACAAAAACCACCCAGAAATTCCATAACTGTATCTCATTTTCTCTTCAGGTGGGCAATTTGCAGCTATGTCTTCTGGTGCACGGTCGACGCCTGTGTTATGGTATATGAAAATTTCCTTACTTTGTGTAGTTAGTTTCGTATCGTACTTTTGTTTGAGTGATATAGGGGCAGCGACCATTTGTGATGCTGAAGCGCCAATATAATTCAGTAGGTAAGGTCCGCCGTATAAGATCGCGATAAGCAGTAATTCGATTGCTACGATGATCCATATTGTACGACTTGTATCCCCGACCGATCCTTGCAAACCTTGAATGAGATCTAAGAAGAGACAAGGAATATAAATGATGCACGCCCATACAAATTTAAGTATTTTAATACCGAGGATCGATTTTGTAAGATGGAAGATGAACATAATCACAATAACCGCAACCATGACTCCATGCTGCTTGTAGTATGCGAGGACACTTAATACAATTAAAAATACGGTGTTAGCAATAAAACGCACGTTTGATAATAAATTTGTCATGGGTGCAAGTTTTGGTTTCTCATCTGGAGGGGCGGTTGGATCTCGCGGTAATTTATTATCCGCGAATTCTAAGACATAATGAAAGAATAATATTAAAATACCCAATACCGTCATTCCTGTTACTGACATTCGATCCTTGTCATCTTTTTCAGTGTCATATATCCAAACAACGATCATCAATACTATATAGATAATATGGGTCATTCCGAAAGTGAGTTGGCGCATTGGATTATTGGAGTCTTCGGGCTTGAGGTCATTGAATACGTAATCTTCTGGAGTCTTTGAGTTCGTTTCCTTGAACTTCTCTCGAAGATATGCAACAAGACCGGCAATACCTACAATCGCCATAATAATATATATTGTATGCGCGGTGGGTGAATTCATTTTTTCAATAATTCCTGGATCTTCTGGGTTGCTAGTATCAGTTACGGTTCCAGGGTTTTTTTCTTGAGCGCCAATTCGGTAGACAGTATAAATAATTATGAGTATCATGATTACGACTAGAATTACAATAAATATAACCTTGATGAGTTTACCCACTGCGTTTACCCTGGTCTGATCAACTGTTTCTCCTGCAGTTTCAGTGGAAGCGCTTGCGGCAGCGGGTGCTGCAGGTGCTGCTGATCCAGGTGCCGATGCTGAGGCCGATGCTGGTGGTACCTTTGCTGCTGATGCTGCATCTTTACCTTCACCAGTTATCACATCTTTCGGTAATAAAATCTTACCTAGGCCAAACAATCGAAGATCCGTTCCACTGTCTGTATCATTAGTACCCGCCTTGGCCGCTTCCCATTTCCAAAACTGCCATTTCGAAAATTCATTCTTAAACGATTCTCCTGGTTGGTCTGTAGAAGGGGTCTTAGTGATTTTTGTTTTTGCTTTTTCAAATAATATTTCAATCCCCCAGATGATTAAAAATAAAATAAGTTTGAATATAGATATTAATAACCAAGGTACCAAATAAACAGATGTACCGAATAAACGTAACCCGCGAAGTAACATCATATCATTCTTAAAATCGTCATGCGGTTTTCCCGTTACAACATGATAAAACGCTGGAATACAGCAAAACGCAAAAATACTCACTGCAGCAATCGCCCATCCCCAGTTGGAGTTTTCAGGTATAGCGTCACCCCATCCTTTTTTTGCAACATGGTTAACCCACCAGGATAGTCCAATAAACCATACTGCGATAGGCCCAATAATTACCGCAAGGTAATTCTTCCAACTAATCTCATTATTATTTTGATATTGCCATACCTGAATGGAATCAATAAATTTCGTGATGACATTTAATCCACCTACATTAAGTTCTCGGACAAAAGGTAACAATAGTATTGCGCATAAGAGAAGACCGACAATAAATACGATGAAAAATGTATCAAGTAACTCTTTTACTTTCGGATACATATCACCACGAAATGACTTTGCGATCCAAGACATTGTATCTTCAGAAGTGGTTACTTTTGTGAATAAAATCGAAACACATGTAACTATCAGAATAATTGTTAAAAACGGGATCCATCGTGATAATTTGGCGAAGTGTACTGAAAGTACACTGAAATTAGATTCATCTGATGCATCTCCATCATATTTATCTAATATTTCGCTCCAATTATCGGCGTTCATTTTTTCAAATTTAGTCTGATCGCCATCTAGAAACTTTTTTAAGTTGGCATTCTCTTTGAAATCTGCAGTATTATCGCATTTACCCGTAAAAATTTTAACTATGCTAGCTGGTATTTGTTTACATTCGATTATCTTCATTTTTGCATGATAAAATAATAATATTAATATTGAAATTACGATTGCAAAAGCTAACAATACATTATTGATAGGTTTGATGACTTGATTACTCGATTTATTCAAACTATCAATACGTTCCTTCATTTTTTGTTTTATGTTAGGTTCTGTAGCATCTTCAAGGTTTCCGGATTTACTTAATTCTTTCTTTACTTCATCTCTTAGCTGTTGATAGTATTCTTTGTTATAATTTTCTTCTTTAGTTGGATCGCTTTCTTCTTTATTTGGATCGCCTAATGTAAAATCGGGTGTACTATTCAAGGTGACAAAGTTCCATATGACAACCCCGATCAATGCTAGGAAAGTTACCAATCCTACAATTCTGAACATCGTAAATGTATTAATTTTACTTCCCGCAAACGCCAAAGATAATCCAGCAATAATCATGTATATTATACCATGAGCGGCATACGTTTTATTTAAATGGTCTTTACTTTCAGTAGAATCGACAACCGTAAACCCTGGCCATTTTTGTTGTCTTGCGATGAAGAGAATTCCGGATATGATCGTAAGAACAAATAGAGAAAATTTTGAAAAAAAGACATTTATTGGATCGGTATTTGCTTCAGGATGAAACCATTTGTAACGGTACATCAAATAGATCGCGCCTAGAAGTGCGATAACTTGTAATATTAAGCCAATGTTTAAGAATGTACCGGCAACAGAATTTGTTGCAAAAGTTTTATCATCAATATTTTCGGCTTCTTTTGTTTTTACTTCGTTGGATTGGACAATGAAACGAATACCAATGATTGAAAAGACCACACCGGCAATGATTTTAAATATATTTGGTCCAAATATTCCACCACTGTTTTCTGAACCTTCTTCACTACTAGCATCACTTGCTGATGGCCAAAATGCTTTCCACAAAATAGACAATATAATAATACCACCAACTCCCATGAATCCATAACCAATGTATTTCACTGTATCCGATTTCTTTGATGTCTCGCCAACTGCTGCACCGATATCATAACTCATAAGGCCCAGTAATAGTCCTAGTGCTAATACTATACCAACGACAGTAACGATAATCCATAACACTTTATCATTTGTTTCAAAAGGAAAAACGTTTGGTGGTGAAGAGATAATCGGATCACCAGGGTCTTTTTCACTTGCATTTTTCCAACCCAAGTACGATATAATATCGCCGCTATACAACCATATTGCAAATAGAATACTTGTTAACAACAATATAAATACGTCGAGATGTTTGGTGAAGATTTCCCATGTAAAAAATCCTATCAAAACAATTACTGAAATAATAATTAATGGTAATAAGTCTATTAACTTTGATACAGATGGAGTTGAAACATCCATTTATAATGATAACAACCACTCAGTTATAATTATAATATATAATAATGCGAATACGACTACGCTCGTCTATAAGAACGACATCGCCGTCTTTTTTCCATGACAATCCCGACATAATGCCACTAAATTATCTACATGGTTGGAACCGCCATGTTCTAAAGCTATGACATGATCAACCTCAAACCATGCGGGTAATTGACGTTGACAGTCTCCGCATTTCCATCCTTGTTGTGCAGCTACATATTTTTTCTTGGTTTCACTAACACTGCGTTTGCTAGACCCTTTGCCTGAGTTAAGCACGCGTCTCTCGGCGGCGCTCATTCCTCCGGGGGGTGCGCCCCCCAACGACGGCGGTGCCATGGGTGTTGCTTTCTTAATTCCCATCGCGCTCATCATCGCACCGCCAAGTGCGCTACTTGTTGCACCGCCCATCGCACCGCCGTCATTGGGGGCTGGAGCCCCCGTCATATCGAAAAACGGTGTTATCATATCTGCCGTACCCTTGCTTATCGGCATATACTTAATAATATCGTTGGCATGATATAACAATTGCCTAGAGTTTTCAGGATTACGGCGCAGAAACATAAAAAGCGACAACCCAATAAATCCGAATGTCGCCATTTTAATCCATTTTTGATTGCTTTGAAATAACTTGATCAATTGGCCATCATAATACGTATTTGCAACTAGAATCGCTGTAATAATGAACACAATGTATTCCGTCTTTATCATGTATTATTTGCGTGTGTATTGGTTATATATAGCAGGGAATAAATTACCTGTTATGGAGATTACCTGTTATGGCGATTACCTGTTATGGTAATAGTATGCTCCATATCCTAGTCCGACCATCAACAATAAATATACGAGCTTCTCTCGATACTTCAGTTCTTCCATGATTTGAATCGGTTTCGGTCGGTAATGAAGGTAATATCTCTCGAGTGCATCATGTAAAGGGAGTTCATCCTTCATCAAAATCACATTATAACGATTATGAATGAAATGAATCCAACGAATAAAAGATTCGCGACTATCCAAATAAGGTCGAACTGGGTACTTGGCGATCATTCGATCAAATTCTGCCGACATTTCCGGATCAGGAATAAGCATCGAAAAGTTCTGGATGAAGTCATAGTATTTTTTACGCACAATGTCGTTGACATGATCTGGATAATTCACTGCTGCCGTCATTAACACGAACCAATAATGCGGACCCCATATTTTTGCATCAAGTTTTAGCATTGCTTACTATGAAATGACATAAAAACAATAACAGAAATACGATAAGCGAAATGGAAAAAGAATTTCAAATGACACAGGATGAAGTAAATCATCCGGGGGTGCATCAATTACAAAGTAACGCAAAAAAGTTAAACAACCCTAAATCAGCATTATCTTATTCAGAAATAATTCAATTACGACAAAATAGACAAAATGGATCTGGTGCGGGTGGCGGTGGCGGTGGTGGAGTACCGGGAGACAACACCAGTGGAAATGAAGGGAATAAATATTTCTGTAATAACTGTAATCGGAATAATCATGTATACAATAATTGCCGCGCACCAATTACGAGTATTGGTGTGATTGCGTTTCGATGTGGTGAATCAGGACCTGAATTTCTTATGATCCGACGACGGGACTCATTTGGATTCGTAGATTTCATTCGTGGCAAGTATTCTTTAAACGATGAAGCGTATATTCAGCGTATCATCGATGAAATGACAATCGCTGAAAAGTCAAACCTAATGCGCCTTACATTTGAACAATTGTGGCGTTTGTTATGGGGTGAGTATACACGCGGTAGTCAATACAAAAACGAAGAACATGTGTCTTTTGAAAAATACCGCCAAGTACTCGGTGGGATTCGTACGAAGGACGGTCGTGTGAAAACCCTTCAGCAATTCATCGACGACTCTACGACGCAGTGGACCGAAACAGAATGGGGGTTTCCAAAAGGGAGGCGTAATTACAACGAGAAGGACCTACCATGTGCACTGAGAGAATGTCTGGAAGAGACCGGTTATGATATCACAGCCGAAAACGTTATCCAAAACATCGCGCCGTTTGAAGAGATCTTCATGGGGTCGGACATGAAATGTTATAAACAGAAGTATTTTCTCGCAATGGTGGATTTAGATAAGAAACCAAAAAAGGCACACGACATTATGGAGGTGGGTCTCATGAAATGGATGACGTTTGATGAGTGTAATCGCGCAATACGACCCTATAATTTAGAAAAGATAGGTATTGTTCGTAAAATCAATAACATATTGTCCTGCTATAGAATATTTTGAAATATATCCTTTTTATTTCGTATAGTTATATAAAGGATAACTGATTCAATAATAAAAATGGAAAATCAGGGTATCGTACTAAATGAAGAACAAGAAAATATTCCTATGGAGATGGAGCTATCAGTGGCGTCAGTTGCAACTGCCACATTAGCCGCTATGCCGGATAATCCGAATTTACTACCGGAAGCGGGCCAAGCAGCAGCAGCGGCGGTAGCGGCAGGAGGAAAAGTAGCACCGCCGCCACGTACAATCAAACCAAGACCCAAAAAAGGCACAGGATCCGGAGCCGGCGCCGTCGACCCCACCTCTAAAGATACGATTGCACGAATGAAAAAAGACTTGGAAGATGGTCGCAAAAGACTCAAACCAGAAGAAATCAATAATCCATTTAGTAAGGAATTCAACAAGTTATTACTGAAAAAAGAATTGCTGGAACGAGAGATGACGTTGTATGATATCGGAATATTGCCGGGCAGTGACGGTGAAGGCGAAGGCGAAGGCGCAGCCGCATCAGAAGGATTGTACCCTTCTCTAAATGACCCTAATTTTAATACTAAAATATCACTTCGTAAGGAGTTTTTCGATACGAAGATGGATGTCGATAATACAAAAAACGTGGAAGAAGAGGCAGAAATATTGTGTAATGCGCAGATAGAGCTCGCACCCAACCAGCAGTTCGTGCGTAACTTTCTTTCTGTTGAAACACCTTATAATAGCTTATTGTTATACCATGGTCTCGGAACTGGAAAGACATGCTCGGCGATTAGTGTGGCTGAAGAAATGCGTGATTATATGAGACAAATGGGAATCAATCAGCAGATCATCGTGATTGCGTCGCCGAATGTTCAGGAGAATTTCCGTCTTCAGTTGTTCGACGAACGAGAACTTCGAGAGATTGAGCCGGGTGTTTGGAATATTCGCGCATGTACTGGAAATAAGTTCATCAAGGAAATAAACCCGATGAATATGAAGGGGCTCACGCGCGATAAAATCATCAAACAGATTCGTCGGTTGATTTCATCACACTACTTGTTTTTTGGGTATAATGAATTCGCGAATTATGCGCGAACACATGCATCTAGTGTCGGTATTTCACAAGATGACGCGGTGATACAGGAAGTGCGACGTAAGGCAGGCGCGGCCGCTGGTCCTAGTTCTGGCGCGTCAATCGCGAAAAAAGGCCGTAAATCAGCGGCGGATCTTGCCAAAGCAGCCGATATGGAAACACTTGCGATTGAAACACTTTCCGTTACAAAATTGCGTAAATTGTTCGCGAATACGTTGATCATTATCGATGAAGTTCATAATATCCGTATCACGGACGATAATCGCGATAAACGTGTGGCAAAAATATTATTCCAGATTGTTCAAAAGGTAAACAATGTGCGCCTTTTGCTGCTCTCTGGAACGCCCATGTACAATAGTTACAAGGAGATTGTATGGTTGATAAACTTGATGAACCTGAACGATCGCCGCGCGACGATTGATATCGCAGATGTCTTTGATGAACGAGGAAACTTTCGTTTAGATGCGGACGGTCGAGAGATTGGCAAGGATTTACTTATCCGAAAAGCCACGGGGTATGTCTCATTTGTACGCGGTGAGAACCCGTATACGTTCCCATACCGAATATTTCCGAGAGAACACTCGCCCGAACATTCACTTCTTATGCGGACAAGTGGAAGGGCTGGTGCTGCTGCTGGTGGTGGCGGTGGCGCTCTAGTCGGATATCCACGAACACAACTAAACGGACGTCATATCGATCAACCCATCGAACATATTGACGTATACATGACTCAGATCGGAGATATACAAGAAGGAGCGTACCGGTTTATTATTAACGATATGAAGGCGATGTATATTTATAAAAAGACGGCAATGGTGCGTCGGAAAAAGGCGGCTGCTGCCGCGACAGATGCTAAAGGCAAAGGCAAAGGTAAAAAAAGCGGTGCTCCGGGTGGAGGTGGTGCAGCCGCCGAAGCCGCTGGTGCAGTCGACGCGATCGACGAGATGACCGTTGTAGAATCAACCGATTTCCCTTCCTTCGAAAATATGGACACCATCGGATATGCTGCAGTCCAACGCCCACTTGAAGCACTGAATATCGTTTACCCACATCCTTCGCTCATCGAGTATATTAATAATCCGAATGATGAGTTTGATATTGCTGCATGTATTGGTAAGGAAGGCCTGCGTCATATTATGTCGTATGAAGAAGCGGGTAATCCGCCGATGCGTTTGAATTTCGAATATCGACCAGAATTTACACGTAACTTTAAGTTACCTCGTGGAGAATCAACGACGAAGGCGTCGTCGCGGATCTTTGCGCCAGAAAATATCGGGCGTTACTCTGCAAAAATTAAAAATATATGCGATACTGTACTTCGGAGCGATGGTATTGTCCTTGCGTACAGTCAGTATATCGATGGAGGCGTTGTTCCGATTGCACTCGCATTAGAAGAGCTCGGATTCACTAGATATAGCGCTGCAGGCGGGAATTCGTCACTGTTTCGAAGTAAACCCACCCCGAGTATCGACGCGATTACCATGCTTCCTCAACGCCAACACCAGCAGCAATTTCCAAGCCAACCTTTTCGCCCTGCTAGGTATTCGGTCATCACGGGTGATCCGACAATATCACCGGATAATCTCTATGAACTGAAGGCACTTACAAACGATGATAATACGCATGGTGAAAATGTGAAAGTCGTTATTATTTCGGTGGCAGGAAGTGAAGGTCTTGACTTCAAGAACATTCGTCAAGTACACATATTGGAGCCATGGTACAATATGAATCTCCTGGAGCAAATTATCGGTCGAGCTATTCGAAATTGCAGCCATAAACGTCTGCCGTATTCACATCGAAACGTGGAATTGTATTTATATGGAACACAGCTTACAAACCCTGAAATCGAGGCGATTGATTTGTATCTGTACCGTCTCTCTGAATTCAAAGCTGTAAAGATCGGAGTCGTATCTCGTGTATTGCGAACATCTGCCGTGGATTGTCTCTTGAATATGCAGCACAATTCACAAACAGCCGCACAACTAAATCAAGTAGTGAAGCAAAATCTCTCGTCCCGGAAACAAATCGACTATCAAGTTGGCGCGCGTCCATATTCTGCATTGTGTGACTATATGGAACGTTGCGAGTATACGTGTCGTCCGTCATTTTCGAATGGACGACCCATACAAGAACAAAACGAATTGTATGGGTTGGGAGATGACAGTGACACGGATGGCGATAGCGACGCAGGCGATGATGAGGGAGGGCGCCGTGGAGGTGACGTTCGCCTGGATACATTTAATGAAAAGTTTATGTCGATGAACTTGGATAAGATTATTCACAAGATCCGAGAGTTATACAAGGATGGATTTTTTTACAAAAAAACGGGACCAAACGGAATTATTTCTCATGTAAACGCAATTCGGCAATATCCAGTCGCACAAATCAATCTTGCATTAACACAAATGGTAAGTGATCCAAATGAATATGTAAATGACAAGTATGGTCGTCTGGGTAGAGTTATTAATGTTGGCGATTACTACATGTTTCAACCGATCGAAATCACCGATAAACGTATTAGTATTCATGAACGAAGTACACCGGTCCCCTATAAACATTCGTCCATAGAATATCCTCTTCCAGGGGAAGTGACAGAAGATTACCTTGGTGTCGGTCTTGGTGCACCAGGTGCTGCGGCACTTGCATCAGCTAGCGCGACAGTAAATTCAAATAAGAAGGTTGTTAGTAAAGTAAAGAAGGCAATTGCGGCGGCGGCAGCGGCGGCACCGGCATCGGAAGATATGGGCGCGGATGATTCATTACCAACCCAATTATCATTATCCGAGAGAAATGCCCCCGAAGCATCATCAGCCGCTGCACCAGATTCCGAATCTGGGTCTGAATCCGGATCAGAAGCCGAACCAGCGAATAAAGTAGATGAACTTATTATTACACTTTCTAATACATTTGAAACATGTAAGACCGTGTACGACAAACCAACGAAAGACCAAGACGAATGGTATTATTATTGTGGGAAAGTAATTGATCAAATCTCTCGAACTGACGAGTTTCAAATTACAAAAGATGAGCTGAACGAGCTCGTTATTGCAAACCTTATCGAGCACTTGTTATTTAACGATAGTATTACACTGGTGAATTATTTGTATCAAAAGAATAATTACTCTATGATGACGACTGCGATGAGCGGCATTGCTGGCGGTGGCGCAGCGGCCGCAATTTCGTCAGTTCAACCACTTACACAATTCGAGAGAATGCTCCTGAATTATTACTCGCAGCAAGTAATCGATCGTCCTTTGGTAGGGAAACGAGCATCGGTTGCTGCTGCTGGCGGAGGTGGCGGTGCAGCTGCATCTGTAGCCAAAGATCAAGGAATGCTTTTGTTTCACGAGAAAAAAGAACCGTCATATGCACTAATAGTATTACGTTATGAAACGAGAGAATGGACGACAGCTGAACCAGAAGATGAACGTGATTTCAAATTACTTTTAGGCGAACTTCAGACAAGGCATATCCAGAATATGAATATGGTAATTGGTTTCGTCTCTTTTTTTAAGAAAGAGTACCTGATATTCAAGGTGAAAGTGATGTCGAAGAAACGCGATAAGGGGGCGCGGTGTGACCAGTCTGGAAAAACAGAAACTATAACAACGATCAATACACTTCTATCACTGAATGCAGCTACATCTGGTGATGAATATAAACTGACGATTGAAAACACGAAATTACGAACACAGCGTGAGTTATGTGTATTTCAAGAGTTTCTTTTGCGTACATTCCATCGTAACCGCGTGAATGGGCGTAAATGGTTCTTTACACCATGTGAAGCAATATTGTGTAATATTGAAAAATTGTATTTGGAGAAATAAAGTATAATGCTATAATAGTTATATGAATATGGCATCCATTTCAAAATACGCAATGCCTGCAAGTACGACAGGAGCGGTCGCCGTGGCTGGAGGAGGAGGAGGAGCAGCCGGCGGCGGTGGCGGAGGAGGAGCTAAACCCAAATTAGGCATTTATACAACAATTCTTCTTACACGAAAGCTACAAGTGCCATTTCGTATCATTGGACAGAATGTAAAGGATACACTGGAACATATTCTCTCGAAAATGGTTGAAGGAAAGTGTATGGCTGAAGGATTCATCCGTCCAGGTAGTGTGAAAATTCTGACGTACTCCAATGGTTATTTATATGGGAAACATGCGATTTTTGATGTCGTCTATGAATGTCTCGCGTGTTCTCTTGTAGAAGGCGTCGTGTTTTCGTGTGTGATTAAGAATATCAGTCTTGCAGGTATTCGCGCCACATTGAATGAACCGAAATCGCCTGTCGTCGTTTTTATTGCGCGAGACCACCATTACGACCGTGCCGATTTTACGCGACTTCAAGAAGAAGAAGAAATCCGTATTCGCGTCATTGGCCAACGGTTCGAGATCGGAGATGAAGCGATTTCAGTGATTGGGGAGTTGGTATAAATAATTATTAAAGTATTGTAGTATAAATATACAAAAGTATACTACAATAAGAATACAATACAATACTATTTCTCGAAATGGATCACGTATTCACATGCCTTCACTGCCAACAACCATTCGTTATTCACGACACCGAATTCAATTGTCGTATATTACGCCATGGCGTATTCAAAGAAACGCTTCAACCTATTCCGCCTCACGCAACAAAGGATGAATGTGATGCATTAGTACGATCTGGAACAATCCATGGATGCGCGGGTCCGCTTCAAATTGTCGAGGCTGCTGCGACGCATGGATACGACGTCGTCATTTGTGACTATATCTAAATAAAATTGATAAAGATATAAACGTAAATGTAGAATTCATATAGCTATCATTCATTCGTTGTAATGGCATCTGCCGCATGTGTGTCATCTTCGTTTGTAAAAAAAACCACGATTCGACCGAAAAGGAAGAAAGAAACCCCCAATCCAGTTCCAGAACCAATATCCGAGAGTGTGGTGGATGTGTCACTGCCACTGGCGGTTGACGTAGCGCCTGCGCAAATCAAAGAACAATATTGCGACGGCAACCTATTTACAGAACAACAGGTGAAGCGAAGATTAACGATTCCATTTTACAGAATTAAGCACGGCGTCGATGTGAAGCAACTTCTGACAAATGAATTAGCAAAACAATTGGAAGGTCGTTGTTCCATCGAAGGCTATATATGTCCAAATTCCATCTCGATTCGATCGCATTCATGCGGAACATTATCAGCGGCGAATATTGTCTTTGATATAGTCGCAGATTGCCTTATATGCTTTCCAAATGAACATAGTGTGATCAAATGTGTTGCACGAACAATCACTCAAGCAGGTATTCGCGCAGGAGCGATGGGATTGATGGCCGGTTGTGTTTCTCCCATTGAAGTTTTCCTGTCACGCGACATGAACATGAAAAACAACGAGCTATTCACTCGGATTGAAGAAAATGATATATTAACTGTTGAAATCATCGGACGCAGGTTTGTACTACACGACACACACGTTACCGTGATTGCGATGTTACTAGACGCTGAATCGCCATAGATGACTGGAAGTGTAGGCGGCGCGCGAAAGGGTATAAAGTTTCATTACGTTTATTTTTTAAATGACGACAATCATGAATCCCGACAATAGTAGCAGTTCATCTACTCAAGTTATCGCAAGTCTTTCTGCAATGAATGAACTACAAAGTATCGCGCAGCAAGTAGAAACAAAGACGAATTATTTGATGTCACTCAAAGACGGTATTGAGAATATGCCAGTGATACATCAGATCGAGATACTGCGTATATTACACAGCAAACAAACCCAGATCAACGAAAATAAAAATGGGGTTTTTGTGAATATTTCCAAAATAAATGATACAACATTACGTGAATTAGAGGATTATATGAAGTATGTGATACAACAAGAGAAACAATTAAACGAAATCGAAGAGCAGAAGCAATATCTATCTAAGGAATATTTTGAGAATAAGACGCATAAAGATAATTAGATATGATATATAACAGATTGTGTTGATTCAATGACGTCATCACACGTGATTCCGTGTCTATATAATTCTTTTTCATTTACACCCGATAATTTGAATGATATGATGGTGTATTATGATCTACATTCGTTTAAAGATCGTAATAAACCGATTCAAAATAATATGGCGGAGGAGGTGCTTATGTCGCCACCGACGAAAATGCAGACGCAGACACGCACGCACACGATTCCGCCAGTAGATGTTTCGGATACAGAATCAACTGATTCAGAACTGTCCGAGTCGGACACTGAGTCTGAATCCGAGTCAGTGTCCGAGTCATCGGAGGCGCCGGAATGTAAACCACCGATTCAAGATTTTCATCCAGATAGAATGGCAGCATTCACAGTATCACCTTCCGGCCCTGCATCAGATTCCCTTCTTTGGATCGCGTATATTTTCACGTATGGATTAGAAAAGTTTGAAACGATAGAAAATCATTATACAGAATCGAATACCTTCAAATTCAATCTAGTTGAAATGATTCGTAAACACAAACCGATATTGAAGGCGAATAAAATCAAACTAACTGGAATCGAAGAAAGTCTCGTCCATAAGCCATTTATTAATTTGGAAACATTACAGGCAATCGTCTTGTGTAAGAATATCTCATTGTGTATTGTTCAAGAAAGAAAATACTACGAAATTCAGAATGGCGGCGCCGGCGGCGGCGACACTAACGGAGGTTATATCATTGAAAAAATAAAAGGAAAATACGTATTATATGCCTGTCCTGAAAAGATGAAATCAGAGTATTTGGAGTATATTCGCTCGAATTATTGGTTAATGGAGAGTATATCCGCTCCGATTCGCCCAATGTCAGCATATAAACTACAAGACCTCGTTGATATTTCGATGAAGTTGGGGTTGCCAGTTGCCAATATTATACCAGGTAAGTTTGGTTCAATGGGTACAGAAAAACGTAAGACGAAACCCGAATTGTACGAAGCAATCTGTAAATGCGTTTAAGTATAAAATTGAAGTATATATATGAATTAATGTATAAATAATATCCGTTTCATATATATACAAATGCCGAGAAACCGTGGTGTGTCATCTTCGGCTGCATCCGCCGCGTCCACCGCGGCCGCGAAACAATCTGAATTTGAAAGAATTGCGTCACATTATTTAGAAGGCATGCTTGATAAAACAGATGGTGTTCCGGAATTGGAAATACGGTTTGGAACTAGAGGAAATGCGCCAACAACAAGAGAAAACTTTGACGGTGTTATTCAAAAATTGTTATCGTCCGGTTTTACGTTTACCAAAAAGAACGGATATTCGTTGAAAATACAGAACGAATTCATTGACCAAAAAACAGGACAGACCAAGCTTTCACTCATTCGCGCAGAGATCCACGGTATTAATGATGTTCAAAATTACTGTAAGACAAATATGCCGGATGAGAAAAATGTACTCTTTACACAGAAAATGTATGCAAGGACGAGTTCGAGAGGATCCGATGAAAGAGAAGGGAGTGCTGGAGGAGGAGGAGGAGGAGGAGGAGGACCTGCCGGAAACGGCGATACAATTCATCCGGTGATATTTGACGACTTCAACTTCAAGGTGAGTTATCAGCGTGAAAAGCGTATCGCCAATACATCCACACTCGCACGTTCGATTTTGAAAACATGGAACGATAATAAGAAGACATTCCGGTACATTAATAGGAGTACATTGAAACATCCCGACTTTCCGTTTCAAATTGATATGAGTGTCGTCAAAGAGTCATTGAAGGATCAAACGGGTTATATTTCAGCATCTACATTTGAAGCTGCGAAGGTTCTTGAAAGCCCGATTCGGTATGAAATGGAAATCGAAGTGATCAATGATCTTGTTGGTCCAGGAACAGCGTTTAATCATCCGAAGCACTTGATGGATAACCTGCGTAAAATGATTAAAATCATGATGTCAGGGATGCAAGGAACAAACTACCCGATTTCAGTATTAGAAATGCGTGGTATACAGCGTAAGTATCACGATTTGATTTATCCGGATGATAGTCGAGAACATGATCGCGATCGCGACAGTGGTGATGAAAGTGATGACAGCCGTGACCGTGACCGTGACCGTGAAGAAAAGAAAGACCGTAAAGACCGCGGTGATGAACAGGAACGAGATCAAGCAAGAGCCAAAGTCATCGAACGTGAACGTGAACGTGACCGAAGAACACCTGCAATCACATTACGTCCAAAGCACTTTATCGGACCGTCTTCATATACATTACAAATGCAGAATGTTCGGCCAATCGATCCTGATTCTAAAGTTCCGAATATTCGTTTGAATTATTCGGTAACAGAGAAGGCCGATGGGCAACGAAAACTATTATTCGTTGCACCCAAAACGGGTCATGTCTACCTGATCGACATGAATATGAATGTTCAATTCACCGGCGCAGTTTCTTTGAATTCGAAGTTGTATAACTCGCTCTTGGATGGAGAACATATCCTTCATAGTAAAAACGGCGAGTTCATTAACTTATTCTTGGCTTTCGATGTTTATTTCGTTCATAAGGCCGATATTCGTTCTCGACTCTTCTTCCCATCCATCGACGAAGATCAAGTTCTCACAAATTTTCGACTACCACTCATGGAAAGTCTTGTCAAGAACCTACAATTGAAGTGTGTGTCGGGGGGCGCAGATTCATTACCTCCGATTCGTATTGAAACGAAGAAATTCGAAATCGCATCACAATCATCCGGGAAAACCATCTTCGATTGCTGTGCAGCTATCTTACGCAAGTGTGATGAACACCAGTTCGAATATCATACCGACGGTCTCATCTTTACTCCAATCGATTTTGGTGTCGGTAGTAATGTACGCAACGATAATACCGTTGCTGGGCCATTATATAAAACAACCTGGGAGTACTCGTTTAAATGGAAACCGGCACATATGAATACAATCGATTTCCTTGTTACCACAAAGAAGGGAGAAGACAATGAAGATCTCGTGAGTAATGTATTCAAGTCTGGGCTGGATATGTCGCGATGTGTGCAAATCCAGCAGTATAAGACACTTGTTTTACGGGTTGGTTATGATGAGAAGAAGCACGGGCATCTGAATCCATGCGTTTCATTGATTGAAGGAGGCGGAGAAAGTGGTGATGGACGCAGAACTGGCAGAGGCAGCGGCAGCGGTAGTGTAGACGAGCCTGCTGCAACAAGCGGTGATACGTACAAACCTGCGCCATTTTACCCGACATATCCTTACGACAATGACGCCCATATTTGTCATATTATGATGCGGCCAGATGAGGCCGGTGTGAATCAAATGATGACGACCGAAAATGATATTATCCAGGATGAGACTATCGTTGAGTTTAGTTATGATGCAGATCAACCGGTGAACTGGCGGTGGTCTCCACTGCGCGTTCGTCATGATAAAACCGCAGAATATCGCGCAGGTGGAAAAAATTACGGAAATGCATATCATGTTGCAAACAATAACTGGCACTCCATCCATAATGCAATCACGCCAGAAATGATATCTACTGGTCAGGGAATACCCGATGAATTAATCAGCGACGATATCTATTACAATCATGCTGAATCTGGTGGCAGTGGCGGCGGCGGCGGTGGCGGTATCGATATTGGTCGCGGGACCAAGGTCCGCACACTTACAAAAGGAATGCGCGATTTCCACAATCTGTATATTAAGCGCAAATTGATTATGAGTGTTGCGCGTCCAGGAAATACGCTTATCGACCTTGCGGTAGGAAAGGGCGGCGATTTACCGAAATGGATTGCAGCGAAGCTCGGATTCGTATTCGGGATTGATTATTCAAAAGACAACCTCGAGCATAAATTCGACGGTGTATGTGCGCGATATTTGGATATCAAGAAAACCAAACGCAATATACCGGAGGCGATCTTCATTCACGGCGACAGCAGTAAGGAGATTCGCGGAGGTCAAGCGGCCATTAGCGAGAGATACCGGCTCATCACACGCGCCATTTTCGGCGAAGGCGCGAAAGATGCGAGTTTGTTAGGTCGTGGCGTATACCCTCATTATGGTCGTGGGGCTGAGGGTTTCGATATCTGCTCTGTTCAGTTTGCAATCCACTACTTCTTTGAAAACATTATGAAACTCCACACATTTCTTCAGAATGTATCGGAATGTACAAAATTAGGCGGTTATTTCATTGGCACATGCTTTGACGGGGCGCGTATATTTCAGGCACTGGCGCGATTAGAAAGCGGCGACGAAATCAGTGTTCTAAGCAGCGGTGGTGTGCGCGGCAGTGACCCACATAAAATCTGGTCTGCTCGTAAGAAATATCATCAGACAGAATTTGAACCAGATAGCAGTAGTATTGGCTATGAGATCGAAGTATATCAAGATACAATCAATAAGGCGACGCGCGAATATCTCGTTAACTTCGACTACTTGACCCAACTGTTGGAAAATTATGGGTTTGATCTCGTATCACCGGAAGAAGCAGCGACGACACTTGTATTTCCAATGCCTGATGGAACTGCAACATTTGACGGGATGTATCACCAAATGGAGTTGGATTGCAAGAAGAAGCGCGAAGAAGGACCCGGACAGGGCACAGCAGGAGCAGCAGACACAGATGAGGGATGGTCTCGACAGTGTCGCCAAGAATACGGGTCCGCATTATACATGACACCAGAGGAAAAACAGATCTCATTCTATAACCGGTATTTTATCTTCCGAAAGAATCGTAACATCAATGCAAAGCAACTAAAGAGTAGTTTCTTGAGTTATGCTGGATTGCAAGAAGAACAGGACCGCGCTGCGGCGGGGGGCGAAGATGAAGGTACTGCATCCGTCGCACTTGAAAGGATTGCAAAAGCATCACGCCCCATCGATGTTGCGTCAAAGCCGGCAATTGCTGCGCATATTCTTGAACAACGAAAGACTGAAAAACAGTTGGCAGAACTGAGTGGTGAGTCTGCGGGTGGAGTGGCGGCGGCATCATCTGCGAAGGCTTCGGCTTCGACTATGAAGATCAAGCCAAAACCGAAAAAGGCAAGCGGCGCAGCAAGCACTGCAAAAGTATCCGCTGCGGCGGCGGCTCAAGAGGTAGATGAAGAAGCTCCCTCTGCACCAATTGAACAGATCGAAAAAAAGATACAAAAACGAACAAAGAAGGCGAAACAAGCGGCGTCAGGAGACGACGCGAGTGGAGAAGCCGGAGCTGCTGCTGCCCCCGCGGCCAAACCAAAGCGTCAAACAAAGAAAAAAAATGACTTATAAACATTTCCATAAGAAATATACCTGATAATACATGTTTAAAAAATCCCCGAAGAATTGCTTTAAACCTGTATTACATCATACAAGCGGTTCTATCACAAGTGCTACAATGCCAGAAAATGAGAAACACATCAACGGGCCGTTTCTGTCTTATTATAACCATTTTTTATTGCCGCAAGTCGCAATTGTACATTCTAGCGATGGCGAATATGTACCACTTCCAGTTCAAATGAACCATGAACCGGCATCGGCATCGGCATCGGCATCGGCATCGGCATCTGAAGACGATGACTCAAATGAGCGAGTCTATGTATCATCGTCCGTATATTCGCATTTATGCGACATCAAAGAGCAAATCGAGAAATACCAAGATGCATGGGATAATATCAAAAAATTCACAAATCCATATGAATACATTCACACGAATATATCCGGAAATAAAACAAATATAAGCAAACTGCGACCATTATCGCGATCTTTTTATAAAATGATCGAAATCATCAAAAATAATAATATTTTGTCTCAGTTCGCTCAAACTGTAGTGTCAAAACCGGATAATAAGATGGCGATTAATACATTTCATCTTGCAGAAGGACCTGGTGGATTTATTGAAGCAATTTCTTACTTGCGAGGACTGGAATACCTTCGTGTAGCCAAAGATGATGCTGGCACTGTACATTCTAGTACCGATTCGAGTATTGCATCTACTGGCACCACACCACCCATTCAAATTCTCAAACGAAATACGGAGTTACACGATGAAGTAATGAAAGATCTTGAACACTTGAAAGTATCACGTCGTATCTTTGAAACTCAAAAGGCACTTCATGAAAGCAGTGGTGGCAGTGGTACGCAAATTGCGTATGGAAATGATCGATATTATGGAATGACGCTTATTAATGATGACCCAATCTGTCCTGGGTGGAAAAAAACACGGGCCTTTCTCGAAAACCATCCAAACATAATTATTGAAACGGGGTCAGATAAAACCGGGAATCTGATATCATTCGATAATTTCATTCACTGTGCAACAAAATACCGGAATAAGATGGAAATTATTACTGCAGATGGCGGGTTTGATTTTTCGGTGGATTTTAATAACCAAGAAACGATGGCAACCCAGCTTATATTATGTGAAGTATTCTATGCACTTGCAATGCAAAAACAAGGCGGGACTTTTATTTTGAAGATATTTGACGTATTTCATAAAGCCACGGTAGATATATTGTATCTCTTATGTTATTACTACAATAACGTATCTATCATGAAACCTCATACGAGCCGAATTGCAAACTCTGAGAAGTACATTGTGTGTCAAGGATTTAAAATTTCTAACTCTGCAAAAATAATAGAACAGGTTTCAGAGTTATTTTCGAGCCTATGTTCCGACGAACGGATTTCGTCAATATTGCCGCAAGATCACGATCTATATTTCTTGAATAAGATTGAAGAGATGAATGCGATGGTTAGTTTTCAACAGATCGAAAATATAACATCCACACTATCCATCATCACAAATCATCGTAACGCAGAGAAATTGGACCAATATAAGAAAGCCAACGTGAATAAATGTATTGCCTGGTGCGAGTATTATGAAATACCGTATCATATTCATCATGCGACAATTCAATCTACGAATATTTTTCTTCATAGAACGACAAACATGCAGTCGGCTTTATCACTTGCACCGGGTGCGACCGGATCACAAGGGGCAACCACTGCTTCGGTGTCGGTGTCGGTGTCGTTGACAGCGCCCTAAAACAGTCTAAATATATATCAGAATGTATGGTAATATACAAACTATGCAGAGTACACTACAATTTATCGCCGGTCAAATGAAGAAACCAAGAGAGCGGTTTGAAACGATATTGGAACCCCTTCAAGCATTGCTTCAAATCGGATTTCTCGCATTTTATCCGATTGGGAGTAAATTAGCAATTCATAATAATATTTTGACGATTCAAGCGCCAGGGTATACACAAAATGTGCGCAGGTGGTACAATAACGACAAGAAGGAGGATGTTTTTTATTTATACAATGTGTTTTCACGATTCAACAAATTCTATAAGACGGTACTTGCGGGTGGTGGTGGCAGCGGCGGCGGCGGTGGAGAAAACGCGGCGTTGTTTACACTATTGAATGAGTTGGCAAAAACAGGTATCAATAACCTCACGCGAACCTATAACCAGACTGATAAAATCCATATCCTGCATACACTTCAGATGTATAAGGGGATGCTCGATAATCCAGAGTTGGTGCGACGGTTGGCTAGAACGGATGATGGTGGTGGTGGTGGCAGCGCAGCGGTTGCCTCGATCGAAGATGAAAATAATGACGCAGATAACAATGATTTACCGCGCCAATTTCCATTAAAAATACGAAATCCATCGCAGTCACCGCCTTTGCGTCCGATGAATCCGGGCACCGCTGGTACCAGCGCGAATGTTCCGATTGACAGTCTTGTTGACACGAATGTTGACCTTATATTTGTAAAAATAACCGATTTGTATTCCCAGGAAGATTATACGATTATTTATCATACACTTCTGAAAATTCAGAACGATACACAGTATTATATGAATTACGTTGAAGGACTGAATAAAATTCTGGAACCGGTGAATATTCGCATCAAAAAATGGATTGATGACAATATTGTATTTTAGTGCTGGTGGATCTAGTCCATCTCCAGCTTCACCCAACATGGAATATAAGGCGCATTCGATAATTCGCCTTTTATTTTACGAGAGAATTCCGGGAACGCGATCTTGATTTTCGCGTCTTCGCCCGTCCTTACAAACTGACTAAGTTGCTTGTATAACTCGCGGATCGCCGGATAAGAAACGTTCATTTGAAGTTCGGTGAGTTTGTCAATGATCGGACGAATCTGATCGCGACGTTGTTCAATCGTGCGTTCTGTTGCGATAGGGACAACGGTCGTCGATGCGGCCGCTGCCTGTTTCTTTTTCATATTCTTTTTCCAGTGCTTTCCTTTGCCGTAACGCGAATTATCATCAGAGGGCGTTTGACCCTCAACGACGCTAGCTACGTTCGATGATGAACCAGTGAGGTCAGCATGGTCTGCGTCGGCGGATGCCTGTATATGTATATCTTGTATATCTTCTGGAATTAGTATTACTTCTTGGCGTAATTTGTCTTCAAACGACATGATGCCTGTTGTGGTCGTGGTGGTGGACGTTGTGCTGGTAGTGGTAGTCGTGGTCTCAGTAGAATTCATAGCAAGCGGATCTTCAATTACAACACCGCTTAGATCCATAGACATCGTTGTTCCCATTTATTACAATAAGATACAATAAACCAGGAGTTTTATACCTATTTTATTGTCATAAATACCGCCTAAAACACTACATCAAAATCGTCATTATACATTTTATCGCCTTTTTTGATTTCGACCACATCACGAAAGGTCTTACTTCTCATCAGTGGTACATTTGTTCGTATTTTCATATTCAAATGGGGGTTTGTGAGCACTTGAACGAGAATTTCACGCCGATTTGCATATTGTCTGCTTTGAATCGCGTAGTATGTATAGAAGTTATTGAATGACATCATGCGAAGATGATCATTTGTGGTCGATCCGATATCGTTGTTTTCGTGATCATGAATACGATTCAATGCATCTTCGCATACCGCAAGACCAGTTACATCCGCCAAATTTTCAGGTAACGAGAGATTTCCATCAATGACAAACCCGTCTTTTTTGGATACTGTCTCATATTGTTTACGAATCGCCGCAATTTTGCGTTCATATGTCGAGATATCATCACGACTCCACCAATTTTTGATAATGCCGCGATGATTGTATACACGCGATGATACATGGAGTGCATGAGATATTTCGTGTCCAAATGTAAACCCGACGGATGCAAGATCGTATTCATAACCACGTCCAAACTGTACATTCAAGCTGTGCATATATGCTGTCGGAATGTAGATACTGTTTGAATTTGGCGTATAATATGCATTCACTACGTATGACTGGTATCCTACAAGTTTCATCGCCCCCCAATTCATAAGATCAAGGTCATTCGGTGTTAATTTACCATTGGACAATGTATGATGTTTCGCAAGATACAATGTACGTTGGTGGCTTCGTTTCTTAAGATTACCCCACGCGTCTTTCGGATCATATTCAATGTTTGTAGGATCCGGTGCCGAGAGATTTGCCTCGCCAATTTTTAGATCTAATGTATTCAGCTTCTTAAGCGCCCCCTTCTTCGTATATGCCGACATCCATGTATTCTTTTGAATACGTTCTTTATAGCAATCCAATATCGTATTTCCAATCTCTCGAACTTTCGTTATCATTTCTTCATTTTTGAACCGACGCGTGAATTCTTCTGTCATTGTCTTCGGAAATGTATACGCGAGTCCGAGAATTGGGAAATATTCTCTCGGAAAGTGGGTATCCTTTCCACGAATAAGCGTATCATTGAAGTCGAGGTAAATATCACGCCACTTGTCATGAAAGCAGATGAGTTGGCGCATGTAGATAAAGTACCAGTAACTTTTCCATTTATCCGACGCCCATTCCTTTTTAAGACAGGTCATCACCGATTTCAGGTATCCAACCTGAAACGCAATAAAATAGGAGGGTGCAGACACAGATCCATTATTTGTAGGATACCCGATCCATTTTGCAAGCTCCGACCAGTCAATATCTGTGAGTTGTATTGCATCTTGTGTAAGAACACGTGTTGCGCCGCGGATGTTATGCCGATAATGTGGTGTTTTAAGTCGTTCATTTATATCGGCGGCAGCGGCCGCACCACCATCACCACAATCACAATGTCGGTGTTTATCCTCTTTATGTTTCTTTGATTCCGAGAGATGCGGAGGTTTATCCGGATGTTTTGCTGTTTGATAAATATGCGCATAATTTTCGTCGAATCGCGCGTCTGTATTCGTCATATGATTCATAAGAAGACATTCGGTATCATAAACATCCTGTGCTTTAATATTATGTGTTTTTTCGTAATCACGGCCTAGACATTTTGTAAAAACATCATCAATAAACTTCATAAATGCAATTGTAATACGATGCTTGTATTTGATATATTCGATTGTATTGGTTTCTGGGCCATCATGATTGGATGTATTCATATCATTCTCTCCCTGTTTTTTCCCACGGCCGCCGATTTGTTCTTCGCGAACCACAGTTGTATTACTTACATTGACCCGAACACCGCGCATTTGTTTCTCGATAATAGAATCATTCAAATAAAAACGGTAATCGTATAAAGAAAGGGACGGGCCGCATATATGGGCCGATAGTTTGTCAGGTATATATTCATCCGGATATATATTCCATACGATCGGAAGTGCCCAACTCACCATTTCATATTGATTCATGATTCCGAGAAACTTATGTAGATTATTTTCTTGGACGAGTTCTTTGTATAATTTACAAAAATCGGAAACATGACCAAGGATCGGGTCCGGATTTAGGTTATGAAATGACGTCATTACATTTTTCATTTGACGTGCTGCTGCTGATTTATTCCGTGTGTATTCACGGACCATTGTGAGTACATTTTTGTACATTTCATCCTGTATAAGTTTGAAATTGTCTAAAGGCCGAATATACTTTAATTCTCTCGGTAGTGTCTTCGGGACTTCATTCAACCATTTCCGATTTGCCCATAAATAGAAATTATCGACACGGAGTGATGTGTCGGCGTGGTGTTTTGGTTTTCGAGACTTTCGATGATGATAATGTCGGCGTTTGCGTGTTTTGATATGATGCACCATGAAATGACTCTTCACGAATGTATAATAGGTTATATATTCGTGAGAAATTAAGGGATGGGATGGGATGGGATGGGATGGGATGGGATGGTGGCTCCGCTAGCACTTCAAATGAGGTCGTTTGACCGCTCTATTATACAAGTTACAATCAGGTTTGAAAATTTTGCTCTTGATGAAGTAAGGAGCGCCCATAGAATCTCCGTGATATTGGCCGGCATTTCCAGCAGCGACACCAAATGCAGTCTTAAATGATGCACCATTCTTGGTTATAGTATCCAGCTTCAATCTCTCGAGACGTGTTCCTGCAGAGACTGCACCTTGAACACCGTATTTCACATTGTTCGGTTTATGAATCACTGTTGTCCGGCATTTGGCGCGATCGGCCGCATCTGGGTAAATTCTCTCGGCGTTTCCACAATTTGTCGAATAATAGACCTGAGAACCTGTTTTAGAATCACTCGGGTTGGCTGGTGTTCCATCTGCAAGAACATACTGGTTGGCGGTTCCGGACATTTTTGAGAATGTCTGTTGCTGTTGATAGGTCCGGCATCTTGCTTGAAGATATGAGGATGTATTAGTATGATATGCCCGACTTACGTTCGTGTTCCCGCTTCGCACGATCCTTTTCTTCGAGTTGAACGAGAGATTTTTCGTTTCATAGATACCCGTATTGATTTGGTAAGACCCTGGTTGACCTGGAACGCCTATTTGTTTATAACCGGGATTCTGTACAATTTCATCTGGTCTACATTCGCGCAAGAAAGGACGTGGTATATCCTCGACGACGTAATTCTGCTTTGATGCTAGACCTGCATCACATCCACACGAAGTTCCTCTAAAGACAATACCACCAGGCCGATCGATGAAACCAATGGTAGGACGTGATTTATTCGACGATGTCGGCATTAAGCTTTTACGCCAATGTTTGATCGGACGTGGTTTGAACCTAGAATTTTTGATAACATTTTTGGTTTCAGGGAAACTACAGCATTTGGTGTCTCTTCCATAATCATTCAATGGATTTCCTTCTGAGGATGGACCATTCTCCGCCGGGCGAGAATTACCAGGGAATACACTTCGTGTAGTAGATTCTTTTGTTGAACGGATTGCAATCCTCATTGTTCTAAAATTAAGAGGCCATGAAACAAATTGTTTACTCATTGATTGTTTTATATGTATCTATACATAACATATACAAATAATTATCGTATAGATAATTTATAAGAGATATATCATGTTCGAATACGTTGAATTTTATACAAAGAATCTCTCGAACTTCACAATTTTATTATTGATTGGCGCAGTGATCGCAATATTGGACATTACATTTCGAAATGTTGTAAAGGGTGTTTATCTAAATGTGAAAGATAATATACAAAAACGACACGGAATAAGTATTGGCGGATATGCGGAGCTTGAGGGGATGCAAAATAAGAGTAGTAGTGATAATGGGTGTCCGCAAAGTTGTAGTTCAGTAGAAGCACTTCAATCAAAGTTATCTGGTTTAATTGAAAATGCAGCCAAACTTCAAAAGGATATTCAAAATAACAATGAAACAATTAAGAAACAACAAAACACAATTGAAAACATGAAAAAAAGCGTTGAAAAGATGACAAAAAAATAAAGAAGAGATCGCGGCGAATAATTGGAATACTATAAAATAGTAGTAAAATGTAAAGACGATGATTTTCCACAGTTTCGTGCACGCTGACGGCGGCGATATTAATGATTCATTATTTAGGTCAACTGTTGTACAATTTGTAAATGATACAGATACACACCCAATCGTAAAATATCAGGCATTTATCGTTGCATTTATATTGATTGTATCGGGTCTTTTGATATTATTATTATTCAATGGCGAGAGAATATTTGGGCATTCTTATTGGAAACATTTGTTCATTCCAGCTTCTCCCAAAAATGATGAAAACATGTCGGATGCAGAAATATTTCGTAAAGCAATTGAAGGAATGACGTCGTCAGAAACAACAAACGACGGTAATGATACCGGTGCAGACAGCCAGGCCGCACAAAAGAGTAAAAAGTCGGCATGTGGAACCGATTGTGGTAAATATATTGATTTAAAACGTAAAATAGATGACTTGGCTAAATACGTTGATGCAGTAAATGATCAAAATGCACAAATCAAACAAACCGACGAGAAAATAAAGGAATTAGGAAAAAAAATAGAAGACGTTAACAAATCGCTATCACCTGGTGGGCAATTGAACATACAAATTTAACATCGATCAACATATAATAACTATTATTTAATCTCACCAATAATTAGTATTGTCGAGATTCTATAAAATATAACAATAGATCAATGTCGTCATTATTAGGTCCGTCATATGACTATTGGAAAAGTATCAAACAACCATCCGAGATGGGAATGTCTCCGGGATTTTCTCTAGGTGCATTGGCTACAAATGTAGACGGCCTTCTTTCATATGTTGAAGTTCTTATTTCAGGAAGTGGTAATGCAAGTGTTACAGGAAAACCTCTTGGAAATAAATTCTTCTTGAAAACATCGGGTCAATGTAGCGAGACAACTGCTGAAAAATGGAAGAAAGAACGGGATGAAGATGCAGCGTGGGAGAAAGAATACGAAGAAGTTGATAATAAGGAAGGCGCGAAACAAATCACCGCAGATCAAGCGACAAAATTAAAAAATGCACTGAATGAACAAAAGAAACAGCGCGACGAAAAACGAGCAGGAGATAAACAAAAAGTACAGCGTTGGATTTATGTCAATAATATTCCCGATGGAACAATTCCATTTATGGCAAGTGGATCGGATGGGCGTACATTTGACGATCTTCGTGGTTTAATTCCTGGTGCGCTTGGAAATTTAGGTGCACTGAACCCCGTTCAATTATTCAAGGGTTTTACCGCTGGAACGTATCCAGATTGCGCGGAAGTTACGTTGACAACTGTTAATAATGATAATGTACGTAGTAGTGAGCGACGTCATATCGCGCTTGTTGAAATGGTAGAAATGAATCCGTGTTGGTTTCCAGGCGGATTAAATCCTGCTTCCGGAAAAAGGTGTCCAAAAGCAAACCGCGATGGATTTAATGATATGGGAAATTTAGCAGGTTCCTCTGGTATTGCATATCAAATGTCACATCGTAGTCCTTTAAGTTACAATATGTCCGCATCGAAATCATCGCCGATGACAGGGTTGGTATACGATAAGTTTGAACGTAATCGTACTACAAATTCAAAAGAAAAAGACGACGACACTATGAACGCGAAAGAAATTATCGAAAGACACAATAATAATGTTAGTTCATTTTATAACGCCCCGATGCAAGCCGAAGACCTAAATGAACCGTCGTCATTGTATGATGAAATGATTGAAAAATTATCGGAATTAATGTCACCCAATACAAATGCAAATGGTGAAGGAACTGCTGAAGATCTATCTGATCTCCGCGGGGATTCATTATCTCAAGTGTATTATTATAGCTTAACGGCAATTCTCTTGTATTTGTTATATCGTTTGCTGTATTCCAGAAAGAAATAAGCATATGAAGCCACGGGTCGTGTTACTCGTGATTTCATATATCAAATGAACGCAAATATCTATTTATTTCTTACGTAGTGTCTGGTGACGGTTTCGTCGTTTATGATGACGATGCGTCTTATTTTTCTTCATCCCTTGGATGTAATGATTCTTTCCACCGCTAAATAACTCTGTTCCTGTTGCAGGCGGTGCTCCGGTTGCTGCCGGTGCCGGTGCTCCTTCATTTGGTACTTCAGATGACGCAGCTTGATCATCAGGAACCACTGGAGTTGATCCTTCAACGGTTCCTGACGGCTCCGCTTGTTCTCCAGCCGAAGCTCCAGATAATTCTGGAGGATTAGTATCATTCACAGGAATACTTGTTAGTTCCGAATCAGACCCAAAACCAGATTCAGAATCAGAACTGGATTCATCTAATTCTGGTATAGCTGGTGCTACAGGTTCTGGTGCCGTTGCAGGTGGTGCTCCCGCTGCTCCTTGTTCTGCGACCGCATTTTCTGATGGAAGAGGAAGTGTCGATTCAGGAGGTGTAATCGAACTAGACGCAGCAGCACCCGTAGCCCCTGCAGCAGCAGCATTCATTTCAGTATCAGATTCTGGTTCTGGAACAGGTGCTTCTTCTGCAGGTACTTCTGCAGGTATGGCGCCGTCATCCAATCCTAGCCCGTCAACCGGAAACCCATTTTGATCTGCGTGCTTTTTCAAAGAAAGTTTTAACTGTGCAACTGATCCTTCTATTGCGAAAAAGGATGCAATTATTTTTGAAAACTCGCTATTGTCTTTCTTTCCACAAGGTTCATCCTTCTTTTCAGCCTTTAATTGTCTATTTTTTTCTTTTAATTTTTCGTATTTATCACGTAAAGCTTGTATTTCTCGTGTAAATTCTGCATCATCGTCATCGTCGTCTTCGCTACTACTCGATTCACTCACATTATCGTCACTGCCACTTTCGTCAGTGACACTCTCGTCACTCGCACTTGCAGTTTCTTCACTATCGCTTGATTCATCCGCCTTTCCTTCTTCGGCTGCAGGCTTATCACCTTCTGAACCAGTTACGCCAAAAAAACCCTTTAATTTACTCATTGCGGAATCACCTTCCGCCTTTGAATCAGCGGGTGCAGAACTTGGCGCAGGGGCAAGAGCGGGAATAGCGGCGGTTGCAGTAGCCGCGGCACTCGCTGCAGCATCAGTAAGTGACGGTGTAGCTTCGGGAGCAGGAGCAGCAGCAGGAGCAGCAGCAGCAGCATCAGACACCGCAGTCGCCGCAGCAGCATCGTCAGCTGGTTCTTCTTCCTTTTCATCGCCAGATGATCCAGAGTCTTCACTCGAAGAACCACTTTCATCATTTGAGGTTTTATCGCCTAAAACCGTATTTTTTAGACTAGCAAAGAATCCTTTATCGTCTTCTTTTGGTGCCACGGTCGCAGCCGTTCCGGTGGCTCCGGTAGATCCTGTAGGAGGCGCAGCAGGTGTTTCGGTATCAGATGGTTCATCCGGGCCAAAAATCCCACCGCCTTTCTGTTTGGATTTCGCATATTGATTTGTAACACGAGAAATACTGGGCATATTACTGCTAAATTGTATTCTATTCTATTATAATATAGCAATTTTATAATATTTGTATAACGATTATAATGGCACTCCAAGGTAGAGTGCTATTATAAATAAGACAGATCTCAGTATCAGTATCTACTTAAAACTTGATGCGCTTGTGGAGCTCAAGAGCAACGAGACCACCTGCAACCTGGGCGAGGATGTAGGGAAGAGCATCGGACATGGGGATCTTTCCAGCAGCCGCCATCATAACAGTAACTGCAGAGTTAAAGTGTCCACCGGAGATGTGGCCTCCGAGCATGATCGCAACAGCTAAAGCTGCACCGATAGCGATGGCGTTACCGGTAGCGATAATTACATAAAGGAAAAAGACAGTTCCGAGGAACTCGACTAAATACTTGTTCAACATTACAAAAAATTGCGCGTTATACAATAATTTAATAAAAAAAGATTTATGCTAAATGGGATAAATCCATCTAGGAAATATGAAGAGTTTTATTACCGCCCAGAAAGAAATGAATGATTTGCGCCTTTTTTTGCAGGCGCGACGCATCCACCCGAACGACAACGACGAAGTGCGTCTTTTTGAACTTGAAGAACCGGACTTTTAAATGTCAGTGTATCGCCTAAAGGTGCGCGTGTAGAACTGAATCCGATCGAATGGATACGGCGGGATTGAATATACGACGACGAATCTGTGGAAGCATAGATTTTCGTCTTTTTATTGAGGATCGCGTTATATTTGGTATCATCCGCACCAACTGCTCCAGCAGTGCGTAGATAAGACGCGCGATTCATCGCGAATAACGTGTCGGCCGCAGAAGGACCGAATTGTTCGGGCATATTGATTGTACGTGGATTCGCCATGGGAGTATGCGTATTAGTATATTCTTATATAATATTACGCATCATGTATGTTCATGTTGTATGTGATCGCGGTATTAAATTACCTGCGAATAGCGCGAATGGCAGACTGAGCAGCATTGTTGGCACCGCCGAATCCGGCGTCATTGTAATTGCGATTTATGGCCATCTGCTTACGGAAACGAGTGTAATCCGATCCATCATAAACGAACTTGGTGTTGCAAGTGGCAGAGGGGATACCGGTACCATCGTCGTTAACGTGAACACCACCTGCTAAACCACGCCAACCAGAAGTGATACTCTGTTTTGCGCTTGTAACCTGGTTCGAACCACCGGAAGTATAATACTCACGGGAAAGGTAATCGCCGGCATTGTTCACAACACGAAAAGGGGTGGCGGCAGGGACACGGCCTCCGTAGTTTCGGGCGGCGGAGGGACCGTTCCATGCCTTACGAAGAGTAAAACGCGCAGTCTCTAATTCAGAACTGCCTTTCAGGGTTCCATTTGTAACAGGGCGAGGTGCAATACCCTTTACACCACCTCCTAAAGTAAAATTCATCACCATTTTTGATTGATATGTATATATTATAAGTAATAATTTAAAAAAGTAATTTTACTTATAATCATTATTTTCTAGAAGGAAACCGGTTATCGAGAACACGATTTACACCCCATGAAGTGGCACCGCCAATTATACCTCCAACCGCAGCCCGTCCTACAAAAGCTGCGCCAGCAACAACAATGGGCGCAATCTTTGCGTCCGGTGCAACCATGACAGCTTGCGAAGAAAAATCCATTTTATTCTATATATGATATACAATTATTATTTAATATTTATTATGGTTATTAGGTCATAATCCTCGGCGCCACATTCATCGTCGCGAGTTCCTGAAAGAGCAACTTGCAAGCATACGGGATCTGTACGAGCGCAAAGTCCGCCCGATTCTCACACGTCTTACAGAAGTGAATACTTCGCTCATCATTATACGACGCAATTATCCCGCACTTGCGACATACGTGAACTTCGTATTTATCCGAACAGTCATACATACGCCCCCTGGTGAACCGCGAAGCCCCATGACCCACCATTGCATCACGCTCCATCTCTCCAAATCGTAAGCCACCATCACGACTACGACCTTCCGCGGGCTGGTGCGTGAAGTTCACCATCGGTCCAATCGAACGACTATGCTGTTTGTCGTTGACCATATGTTTCAGGCGCTGGTAAAACACTGGACCAATGAAGATATCCGACTTGATTTGTTCGCCCGTTAGTCCATTATACAGAAGTTCGTTTCCATTCATTTCAAAACCGACCTTAAGTAATTCCTTGCTAATATCCTTAATATCGTACTCACCGAATGATGTTCCATCGCCAAATAATCCTAAATTCACAAGAACCTTCCCAAGCAACGTTTCCTTGAGCTGCCCGATCGTCATACGAGACGGAATGGCATGAGGATTGATGATGATATCCGGGCGAATGCCGTCCTTCGTGAAAGGCATATCGCGCTCTGGAATGATGTTGCCGATCGTACCTTTCTGTCCCATCCTACTACTTACCTTGTCACCAATCACCGGCTTCCTGAATGCGCGAACGCGGACCTTGCAAAAGCAGTATCCTTCACCGTTGCTGTCGATGTAGCTCTTGTCCACATAACACTCTTCCGATGTGTGATAGACACGACTGATGTCCTCGTATTTCACGATTTTTGTCGGGTCATTTCGGTTGTCTTTGATCGGAATCACCTTCCCCATAATGATATCGCGGTTCTCGATGAATGTATTCGCTGGCATCACTCCGCGCTGGTTCAACTTGTCGTAATTCCCGAACTTCATCCCCTTCGTCTTCGATACGTCGGGATGGCAGCGGATTTCTTCGTCACCATTGATCTTCTTGTCCTCGTCCTTCTCTGTATGGTAAATCGTGGCGGAGAACATTCCGCGGTCAATCGCGCCTTGATTCACGAGAACGGAGTCTTCCTGATTGTAGCCAGTATACGACATAATAGCGACAATGAGTGGCGCGCCAGAGGGGATTTCCGCGAGTTGAATCATCTGCATCAGACGCGTATCCACGAGAGGTCGATGCGGGTAGGTGAGAACGTACGCAGTCTTGTCCATACGGCGATGGTAATTCGTGACGTAAATACCGATGGCTTGTTTTCCCATCGCGCATTGATAAGTGTTTCTAGGCGCCTGATTATGCTCTGGGAATGGGATACATGAAGCCAACACCCCGAATATCGTACTCGGATGAATCTCACAGTGTGAATACTTGTAGATATAGGGGGATACCGTGACGGCATTTGATGCGTCTGTTTCATTTCGTAAGAGGTGCTTCGGGCGCATCGCAATCATACTGAATGCCTGTTCATCTGGGTCAATATACTCGATGACTCCATGAGCGTCGTCGCCTGCGTCACTTCCGGTGCTTGCGGTGCTTGCGCACATATGCGTCAATAAGTCATCCCACCCAATCTCATTATCCGCTACCCGTTGAATCATCTCACGCGTAATGTACAAGTCATTCGTTTCCTGGTTCACCAAGAGCAGCGGCCGCATCATTCGCCCAGCATCATTGCAGATCCGGATCTCGGCATTCGGGTAGTCAAACACAACCGATGTGTAAATGTTGATGATTCCGCGCCATTTCTTCAACTTGAACTCCCGATACAACCGCAATGGATCGCGTGTAATTCCGACCCATATTCCGTTGACAAAGACTTTCACCTGACGATACGTGTCCTTGGGTGTGAGCGTTTCAACACGCTCTATGTAGTCATCAATATACGCATGAAGCGATGCTGGGTTACTGTGAATGGTCACGTGACTCAGATAACTAATATTCTTGACAACACCAATACTTCCACCTTCTGGAGTTTCCGCGGGGCAAATGAACCCCCAAGACGTATTGTGTAGTTTACGAGGGGGAACAAGTTTACCACTCTTGTCGATCGGTGTATTGATACGACGGAGATGACTGAGACTTGACGAATACGTCAATCGGTTCAATACTTGCGCAACACCGACCTTATTGCTCGTCATGCTCTTAATACCGAAATCGCCTGTTGAAAGCGCGCGCTTCAGTCCATTTTCGATTGTGGTGGATTTGATGATCTTGTACATATTTGTATCATTGATGATATTCAGGTAGTCTTCCGTAGAACGCCACGACCCCGTATTGATTTCGCGGACAACTTGCTTCGACATGTCTTTCACGAGCTTATTGAAGTAATTCCGGAAGAGGTTGTTCAGAAGTGCGCCAGTAAGGTCGACGCGTTTGTTCAGGTAGGAATCACGGTCATCTTGCTTGTTGATTTCAAAGAATGCGCACAGCAATTTATGCGCCATATATCCAAGGAAGAAGATTCGCTGTTTGTCAGTATTGCAGTGTGGGAATAGATCATTGTGAAGCACTTCATGTGCAAACTCGCGCTTCTTCGCGGCGCCGGTTTCCTTGTCCATATTGATTGGGGTGAAAATCACTTGGGATGTGAAATAACGCACGGCTTCTTCCTGCGTCATAATACCATTTGCATCGATGATCGACGCTTGAAGTGCTTTCAATAGTTTATCGGATATTTCGGCACGTCCGTCCTTGCTTTCTTCTTCAGTCCCAGTGGCGCCAGTGATATTGTATACGATATACTCACATATTTCACGGTCAGATAGAACACCGAGCGCACGAAACACGATGAAGAGAGGAATCGGTTGCTTCATTCTTGGTATTTGAATCACGAGTGGGTGACCGAAACCGTTTTGTTTTGTCGCAACCATCATGTTAATCTGTTTCGGCGAGATACATTTAGAATCAGGAATGGATTTGATTTCTGCCACGTAGAGAAACTTGGTATTGTTTTTGGCAACATTGTAGCAAAGAACCTTGTTTTCAGCGGCGCGTTCTTGTCCTAGCACGGTTTTCTCGCTTCCGTTGATGATGAAATAACCACCAGCGTCATAAGGGCATTCGCCGGTAACATTGTGGTCGAGGTGCTTATGCTGTGACAGTACACAAATACACGACTTCAACATGATTGGCAGTTTTCCGATCTGGATTTTGGGAAATACCTTGTGATGAATCGTGATGTCACCTCCTGCGCTCATGCCTCCACTACTAGCGCCACTGCTGCTGCCACTGCTGCTGCCACCGCTGCCGCGAACAATATATTTCACAGCCATATCAACCGTCATCATTGACGCATATGTAAAGTTGCGAAGTCTGGCTTCTTGAGGGAAGAGGATTTTGGTTGCACCCGTATTTTCGTGGATTTGTGGGCGGGAAAGATACATGTTTGCAAATGAGACCTCGATTTCCAATCGATGGGTATGTGACGCTTTGTCGTAATCTTGATCTGATACGATTCTCACCGGATTAAACATGTCAATTGTTCGTTTCAATTGAACATTCACCATGTCATTATATGATTCGATCTGATGGCGGACAAGTTGGTCAAGATGTTTTCCTTGAAAGTATGAACCGATGATGGTCCATGGTTCTTCAATATAACTCCCGATGCTGTTTTTGGTATTGGGTTTTTGTGTGATATCATCATCACCAATTTTATTTGCATAACGTGGGTTGAGCATTTCGTACGTAGGCGCCGCTACTTCATTGTTGTTATTTGTTTTGATGGAGTCGTCTTTTGGATGATCGGCGTGATGCGTTAGAGGAGGAGGATGGGTCGGTCCCGCAGCAGCGCCAGTATTTGTCTGTTCTTTTGGTTTGCGTACAAGTTTGGGCATCGTTTGGAATAACAAGAATGAAATGAATTGATTTGAATTGAATTGACCCTGATTGTTATATATCGGGGTAAACTATATTGTATTTTCAATTTATTTTTATGTTGTTTTCAATTGATATTCCGTGTCATGAAATGGAATAGAATATAAACCGTATTATTGATATCTTATTAGCCGATACTGACTGATAGTAATATTCATGAGTAATACCAACAAACGTAATCCTTCATCTCCTCCTCCACGAAAAAAACGTCGTTGGTATTACCATCATCCGTCGGAAAATGTAAATCAAAACACCCATAATGCGCCACCGATGCAGCCACCGGTGCAGCCACCGACCCAGCCACCTACTCAGCAATCTCGACAAGAAGCACTCAAAAATTATGAAAAAGAGCGCATTGAAAATCAGAAACAAGTCGCGAAAATGGAACAACAACTTCATAATTATTTTCATACATCAAAAACACCTTACTCGTTTGTTGATGATAACGGGATTTACAAGTTTACACCTACCACCAAACAAGAGAACAGTCATAATACTTCGTCGGCATCGTCAACTACGAGTCAACCAACTTCAGCCGCAAACCCTTTTATGAACATGACATTCACACCATTTGTTCCTGCACAATCATCCTTATTTTCGACACAGCCGTTTATTCCGAATTTATGGACATCAATATTCCCTTTTCAAATTAAACCGGCGGCTCAACCAGAACAACCTGCCGCTAGTGTGCCGGGCTCAACGGCGGTCAAGCCACCTGAGCCAGAATTCATCGAAATTCGTGAAAATATTCAGCATATCGACGATCTCATTGCTCTTTGTGATAAATATCCATTGTCAGATACGAAAAAGTACAATATCAATATGTCCGCGATTCATGCAATTCGCAAACCATTAACTGATTTATCGAACATGATAGGAATGGACACAATCAAAAAGACGATTGTTGATCAGATATTGTATTACTTACAAGAACTTCATCTTCCAGAAACAAAGTCGAATACGGACAAAGGTAGTGATGATCCGACGAAAATCAACAATGCAGAGAAGGAAAATGAAAATAATGACGTCGATGATGATAATGTTCCTTTGAAAGACATACGAGACGGTTTGAAAAGCAAGACGAAACAAGAGAATAAACCAATGATCAATCCTTTTGCAACATCAATCCCTTCCCCTTTTCCAATATTTCAGACATCGGCTGCAGAATTTAAACCGTTGAGCGCGAAATTCCCACCATGGACACCTCCAGGGAGCGGAGTCGATGATTTCGCACTTCCAACCAAAGGTGATTTTATGCATACCGTTATTTATGGACCACCCGGTTCAGGGAAAACCGAAGTGGCGAAAATCATCGGCCGAATTTTCAGTAACCTTGGTATTTTGAACAAGAAAATCTTCAAAAAGGTAAGTCGAAATGATCTAGTTGCAGGGTATTTAGGGCAAACCGCGATTAAAACGAAAGACATGATCAAAGCATCGCTAGGAGGGGTACTCTTTATCGACGAAGCGTATTCGCTTGGAAACTCTGAGAAACGCGACAGTTTTGCGAAAGAGTGTGTAGATACCTTGTGCGAGGCGTTGAGTGAACACAAGCATAATTGGATGGTGATTATTGCTGGATATGAAAAAGAATTGAACGACTGTTTTTTCAGTTTGAATGAAGGATTGAATTCACGATTTACGTGGCGATTCAAATTAGATCCATATAAAGCAAATGAACTGAAATCCATCTACGAAAAGCAGGTGCGCGATTATGGATGGACAATTGCAACAGGATCAAATAAGGGTCAAGAGCTACCTGAATCATGGTTTGCATCGAAAATGGATTATTTTACAACATATGGTCGTGATATGGAAACATTATTTACAAAAACGAAAATAGCACATGGTCGGCGTGTATTCTGCCTTCCTGTTTCTGAAAAAAAGATCATCACGATCGACGATTTAGAAAATGGGTTCAAACTCTTCATTGAGAATCCGGAAGTGAAAGATCGAAAAGAACGAGGTAGCGGACCATATATGAAGACGTTATATTTATGAATATTATATATTCGTAGTATCTTATAAGTTATATATAAGATATTACACTAGTGAATATAATAAATGAGTAGCGATAGAAAAAGTATAACAATTGACTCATCTTCGTTGATTGGTGGCGGAAGTGGAGGAAATTCGAAACGACGTTCAAAACGTACTAGTGGATCTGGTGAGCGTAAAATAAGACCGAGTTCGATTGTCCAGCCAAGCACACTTAAAAAAACATTGCTCGAGAGAATCAAGCAACATCAACGTACGCGCGAGCGATCAAGGATACAGGATGACCGCGAGAGCCAAAAAGGAGGTAATGATAATGCCAGTGATGCAAAAAAGGAAGACGCAGTTCACGCGATGAATAAGGGGGAAGATAATTTCTCTCAGTCAATGGATTTTTTACGGAAACTTGCATTGAAGCGACGCGAACAGCAGCAACATACACAGAAACGGCGCCATACTGATACCGGAATTGGTCTGCCGGAAGCGAAAACCCCAGAGGCTAAAATGTTGAATCAAGTCTCCGAGACATTAAAGCATGGAGAGATACTTACAAATACTGGTTTGTTAGGTTTACCAGTGGTGCCAATGCTTTCTACAACACCGAATGTAATTACTGCATCTCTACCTCAGCCAGAAATACAACTTGGGTCAATGACGATGACAATGCCGTCCATGCCGTCCATGCCGTCGATGCCGTCGATGCATGCGAACTCAGCATCAGAATCCCAACCGGTTATAACAGATCTTGCCGATATGTATAATAATACGATTGCCGCGGTAGATCAAGCACCCCAAGAGACGACAAAAGAAGCCCCCGCAGAACCACCCTTGCATATCCCTCAAAATCCAGAAGACTATTTGCCTTCTATTTTCATAAAAGAAGACCCACCTCATGGATGTCTCAAAAACGGGACAAAACCTACCTTTCGCGAATGGGCGACGAAAATGTTACATAAACCAGTTGACACTATTAAGAATATGTTTGGCGGGGACGGTGGAGGCGATCCGTCGTCGACTACCGGCAATTCATCTTCTTATGACGGCGGAAGTAACCAAACTGGCGGTGATGGTGCCACGCATAGTAACAACGGGTTAAATGGAGGGTCAAGTGGCGTTGATCCATCACAAATTGCCGGTATGCGTGTGAAAATCCGGAAAACAAAGAAGAAACGATTCCGTATTGGAAAACATGACGACGTTGTCGGTGTGTTGTTGAAAAATAAACAGACACAACGGCATATTCAAAGCCAGCACTTGACTTTGAAACAGAAAACAATCGGCGAAATCAGGAAATATTTATATGATCATCATCTACTGAAAATAGGATCAAATGCGCCGCCAGATGTATTGCGCAGAATGTACGAAGACGCTATTTTGACAGGTGAAGTCAAAAATACGAATAAGGATGTACTGTTGCATAACTTTATGTCGGGTGGTGGCGACGAGTAATCCACATCGTTCGATTAGCAATGCGTGCATATATACACAATATTCTCCGGCATCATGTGATCATTCGCACTATTCCCCGGAAACAGCAAGTCTTCCAATGTTCGACCGTGAATATGAAACTTTCGCGCCTTTTTCAAGAGGATTGGAATATCCTTTTGTTGACGTTTTCGTATAAGGTCATCGTAGATATGTTGAATCGCGTATTCGACAAGATGCTCTTCTAAGCGAAGAAACGCCGGATCGCTTCGTCCTACATTACCGATCTCGCATGTATTACTTCTATGATCACCGTTATTAATATTTATTGTATTTCTTTGACTTGGGTTATAGTAATCATTAATCCGAATCGGAATATTGAACTGATAATCCCAGAATGTATCGCATGAAATACGCACATCAAGTGTGATCATGTGTATATTGTTTTTTCGTAACTCGTTCATGTTATGCTGGGATAGTGAATGGAAATATCTGTATAACAATAGATATTAACTACAATATCGTTTTAATATCTATTTCTCTATGTGAACAGTAAAACTACATAAACCTAACCGCAGCATTTATACAGCTAGAACTGTACATTATTCGATGGACATTTGTATTCGTATACCAGGCACGGGCAACTGGTCTTCTTCCGTAATTCATGTAACACCTGCAATTCGAGGTGCATATGCTGAATATAAAGAACGTCCCCATTATTACCGTGAGACGCCATATCTTACTACGGAATATATTGTATACCGCCCAGAGAACGATCCATATTTACCAACATATACTGCCCGTATTGAAGATATTCCCGCACTTAATGACGGTACCGGTATCGGTGATGGAATCAGTGTAGGCCAGCGAAATAATTTGGCAAATAATATTACGATAACACAAGCGGTTCATGAATCCATGGAAAACGCTGGAAAGGCAATCCCCGTTATGGATATGTACGATGTTTCCGTTTTCATTGTTGATAATCCAGGGATGGGCCGCGCAAATTGGTTGCCGGCCCGATCGTATCAAGCATGGGCATACCGCGATTTCGTTTATGATCGTAACCGGTCGATAAAAAAGTCGTATATGTCGCGCGGGACTTTTCATATATCAAATGATGACCATATCCTTACAAATCAGATTGTTACGATACATGTTGACAATATTGCGCCGAATATTGTGTTTAATATTTCGCGTAATGAAAATAATAGTGTATATTTCGAGAGAAATGATGAGTTTCGGACGCGGGTTCGAATCTGTGACAATGAATATGCACGGTCCGGATATCTCGGGTTTTATACACGTCTTACGATGGACCCTGGGATCATTGTTACTCCGCCACCACTGGCGCAACAAAACGGCGGGGGCGCAGGCGCGGGTGCATGGTCACTTCTTTCAATTGCACATCTTCCCAACCCCGAAGAAACGGATGATGAAGAACATCAGTGTATTTTATGTTTTAAATATCGCATCAATGCAAAATTCTCGCCATGCGAGCATCAAGTATGTTGTTCGTCATGTTATTCCAAGATGGAGAAAAATGAGTGCCCGGTGTGTCGTGCAGATATTACGCGGGTGATGAATGTGTAATAAAGCCATCTCTCGAGAGATATATAACCTAGTTCATTAATAAGTCATAGATATTGTCATGGCGCTTATTAAAGAGTATTTTGCACTGACTGAAAAATATACCGCGGAATATGGCGCGAATACAGTCGTGCTCCTTCAAGTCGGCGCTTTTTTCGAAGTATATGGACAAATAGTTACTCCGGCGGATGGCGGCGGAGCTACCGTGACATGCACCGGAAGTCGTATTGATGATTTTTGCTCGATCTGTGAGCTTGCGAAGGCGAATAAAACACCTGGTTTTCTCATGGCTGGATTTCGCGATTACGGACTCGATAAATACTTGAAGAAATTACAGGATGCCGGATATACAGCGGTTGTATACGTCCAGGATGGACTGAAAACTCCGCCCGTACGTGTGCTTCAAGGCATTTATTCACCAGGTACCTACTTTTCCTGTGATATTGCGCCTAGTGGCGGTGGCGGTGGCGGTGGTGGCGCAGCACTGTCGAACAACATCGCCTGTATCTGGATCGAGAAAATCTCTCGAACACTCATTATGGGAATGACAAACATTGATGTTTACACTGGACGCGCAACTATCTTTGAAACAGAGAATAAGGACTCGCATAATCCAACTACATACGATGAAGTCGAGAGATTCATTTCGTCGTATATGCCGTCTGAGGTCATTTTGATATCCAATCTCTCGACGAGAGAAGTCGAGGACATTATTCATTATACGAATATCCAGGCGAAGATGATCCATCGTGTCTCCACGACGACGGGAGCGGGTGTGTCCGTGAAAGCCGAGAGATGCACCAAACAAATCTACCAAATGGAAGTATTGAATACATTTTACCCGGAAGGCCGCGCCAAATCTCTCGAACAATCATTTATGAATTATACAATTGCGACACAATCACTCGTTTATTTGCTGAACTTCATCTACGAACATAATCCGAGTCTGGTTTCTAAGATTCAAGAGCCATTATTTGAAAACATGTCCGAGAGATTGATCCTCGCGAATCATTCACTTCGTCAACTGAATATCATTGATGACGGGAATACCGGTGGCGGTGGCGGTGGCGGTGGTGCAGGAACCGGGCGGCTTAGTTCGGTACTCTCACTTCTTAATCATACCGTTACTCCGATGGGATCGAGAGCATACAAGTACGCGCTATTACATCCGACATTCAATGAAACGCAGCTGGAACAGGACTACGCGATTACCGAGTATATATTGTCCGTGTCCTTGTCTCTCGACACCGGACTTTCATATCAGGCATTTCGAGAGAAACTAGCGTTCATGAAAGATATCGAAAAACTTCACAGACACATTATTTTACGCAAGATTACACCATATCACACCCATTGTATGTTTCATAATCTGCGCCATATTCGCGAATTATATTCTGCGTGTCTGAGAGATTCGACGATCGCGCGGCATCTTTCCGAGAGATGGAACATTCGCGATGACGTTGTAGGAAAAAGCACGCTCCTTCTAGACATGTTTGAGAAGACGCTGAATATGGATCTGTGCCGCGATATTACGGATACTCTCTTTGAAACCAATATCATTCAACGTGGTATATCCGCGGAATTGGATAAACTCACCGATGAATATCAGTATACACAGAAATCTCTCGGCGAGGTACAGCAGCTATTGAATGAGTTGATCTGCGATGGCGTACATCAACTATTAGATGATAATCCACCTATTCATGAAAATAGTAAAGAGAATTATATTAATAGTATGGAGTTTTTTAATAAAAAACATGAAGCAGTCAAATTCCACGAAACCGATAAGATGGGAATTTCGCTTCAGATTACAAAACGCCGTACAAAACTCTTAGAAGACCGGATTAAGAAACTACCAGGCGGTCCTGGAGGAAAAATTATACCCAGAAATATACCGGACAGTGGGGGACGAGTTCTTATGTTCGACACATCCGCGTTGACATTCCCCACCGCATCAGGTAGTAACAATACCATTCATAGTCAGCAGATATACGAATTATGTGCAGCAGTTGTTTCACTGCGTGTGAAAATATCCGATATGGTTTCTATACTGTATTATCAGTTTATCAGCTCGTTACATGAATACTACCATGATTTCGAAAATATGGTGGCGTTTGTGAGCGCAGTGGATATGATACAGAATAGGTGCTATGTCGCGCGGAAATACCGGTATTGTCGGCCAGAGATTGCATCGGCGGAGACGGAGACAGCGTCATTTGTCCGCGCAACCGGGCTTCGTCATTGCCTCATCGAGAGAATCAATGAAGACGAATGTTATGTCACCAATGACGTTGCACTCGACGGAGATGGTATGCTTTTATACGGCACAAATGCAGTCGGGAAAACCAGTCTCATCCGCGCAATCGGTGTCGCCGTGATTATGGCACAGGCCGGGTTTTATGTCCCGGCGTCCGGGTTCGTATACCGCCCTTACCGCGCTATCATGACACGCATTCTCGGCAATGATAATCTATTTAAGGGGCTTTCGACCTTCGTCGTGGAAATGTCGGAACTTCGCGTGATTCTCCGCATGGCGGACCAATGCACGCTCGTTCTCGGCGATGAATTATGCTCTGGAACAGAGATGGACTCCGCAATTAGTATTTTCGTCGCTGGATTACAGCACCTTTACCGCGCCGGCGCGTCATTTATCTTCGCAACCCATCTCCACGAGATCGCCGGTTACAGTGAAATTCGAGAGATGGCCCCACGCCTCCGACTCGCACATATGCGCGTTTTCTACGACAAGTCACGTGACACCTTGGTATACGATAGGAAACTCCAAGAGGGAGCCGGCGAAAGTATGTATGGACTTGAAGTGTGTAAATCACTGCACCTTCCCGATGATTTCTTGGAAAATGCGAACCAGATCCGCGTGAAATATCGCGGGATCAGTACGAAGACACCTACGGCGAGTATTTTAGACGACGCGGTGCAGTCACGGTACAATGCGGCGAAACTGCGGCGGTTATGCGAGATGTGTGAAAAGGCGCGAGGGACCGAAGTGCATCATCTCCAGCATCAAGAGAGCGCGGATGCGGATCATTTCATCGGACATATTCATAAGAACCATCCAGCGAACCTGGCGTCGATCTGCGAAGACTGTCATCGAGAAATTCATACAACGGGGACGGAACATGTCAAGGTGAAAACGGGGAAAGGAGTGCGAATTGTAGCAAAGCGGACTGCATCGAGTGCTGGATTGTAATCCACCTTATTATCTATAGGTAATGTAACTGGATACAATAGACGCTGACAAATAAACAAAAATGGAAAGAGTAACAACTGCATTATCCGCAATTAAAGAAACCGGTGAATCGGGTGCAAATAGTATTGGCGGGTTCTTGTCATCCTCCGCAGAAACCGGCATAACCGCATTTAAAGGGACAAGTTTAGGCGAGTCGTTTTTCAAGAATATTGGCGCGATTATGGTGGTTGTACTGATACTTTTGGGAGGAATCATGTATGTTGATTTAGCTGAAACCGCAAAAAAAGCGGCTTCTGCCGATGCTGAATCATCAAAGGGAAAAGTGCCTGCGAATACGGGTGCAGCAAAGCCACCGAATATTATTCAGAAAAAAGTACACATTGAACCAAATACGGACATGGACCGCGCTCTATCGAATGATGTTCCATGGACTGTACCTGCAATCAGTATGCGAAATGAATTGAAAGAGGCATTCGGAACAGCATATACTGAAGCTGAAATGGAGAAGATACACACCACGTGTAGTGATTCTTTTTGCGTGATGCATCAAAAATCGCCGGAAGAGCTGGAACGTGCGTGTAATTCCATAAGCACAAAACAAATGTGCGGGACGAAATGTTGTTGTGGATGGACGAAATATGGCGGGTTTGAAGGAGATAATGATCCTACGGTACTTATGAATACGGCGGAGGCGAATGCGAAAGCGCCGAATGGAATTTCTGAGAATTCAAAAACACCGGGGAAATGCGTGGCGGGAAATTCGAAGCGTCCCCATGATATTAAGGATGAACATAACCGAGAAAAGGATATCGCGTATTATTACTATTTAGGCGAATGTGTTGGAGGGCGCGGTTGTATGAAAAAAGGGGCGGTTAAGGCATGAAATGAATACAATGAATGGAATAATTATTATATCTGTATTGTATAAAAATGAATCCAAATCAAGGAATACAACAGCAACAGCACAAACAGAGTGGGGGGCATAATCCATTTAAACCATCACCATCCAAATCCCGTTCACCTTCACGTTCACAATCCCATACAAAGCGTCGTTCAGCAGATAAACCCGGATCTAATCACCCATTACAAAACCCGGCGGAACTTCAACGGATAATGTCGCTATTTCAGTAAGTTATTTTAGGAATAAAATACGAGGGAATTTAACCGCGTATTTTATTATATGTGTTTATAGTATAAAATGCCTACTTATAAAAATTCGAAGTCGCAGAAGAGATCGCAGTCGCAGTCGAAGAACGGTGGACGCCGCAAGAAGCGTACATTGAAGAATGTGCGTCGTAAGAAGAGTCGGAAGGTGATGAGGGGGGGAACTCTACTTAGTGAAGCAATCATAGCTGCTGACGCTAAAGATATATTAGACCAATATGGTTTCACCGCATTATCTCCTGTGAGTGTTATTAAAACTAGTGCTAATTATGAGCTTATAAAAAACAGATTATTAAAGAAAAATATTAATATAGAAGACCCGATATACAATTCATAATTTTTCCGATAATAATAATGAACAAACATAAAAATTGATATATAAAAACAATATGTATTCATATATCAATAACCCCACCACCACCGCTACTCCGTTACACTCCGTATGATCATCCCCGTCAAATGCTTCACTTGCGGCAAGGTTCTCGCCGACAAATACCGATTCTATTTAGCCGAAGTGCGTAAAATCAAGCTTTCCCGGGATCTCGACGTCGACAAGGTTATCTACCTCACCGCGGAATATATCGACAAAACGCCGGAAGGCGAGGTCATGGATGCGCTCAAACTGACGAAGATGTGTTGCCGCCGTCATATGTTGACGCATGTAGATATTGTTTAAACGAGATAGATATTGTTTAATCAGGGTAGCTCGATGCCCCCGATCCCGACCTATTATTTTTCTATCGTTAGTATAATAATAAGTAATGGCATCGAAAAAGCATTATAAACGTAGATCGTCCTCGTCGAAGAACTGCAAGGGCGGACGCAAGTCTAGTAAACGCGCACGTACCGAAAAGAAACGCAAAACGCACAAGTGGCACCAGAAAGGATGCCAGTCGGGCGGCAGTAGTGTTGTCGGTGGAGGTTCCGCATGGCAAGCTAGCAATGTTCAGCATCAAACCGGCGGCAGCGGCGGCGACGGCAGCGGCATCCCCAACGGCAACCATTATGCATTAAATACTGCTATTTCCGCACGAGCTCAAAGCAGTAATCATCTTGTAGAAAAAGGTATGTTTGGCGGACGCCGCAGTCGTCGTCGTCAAGGTCGTAAAGGCGATAAACGCGCACGCAAACACCGACATTTTATCGGCGAACAGCGTGGCGGAATGGCTGATTATTTACCAGAACTTGCGAATGCGGAAGTTCGCGGTATCACTGAGATTCCGTCAAGTATGATGAACGCATTACAAGGATCATCTACTGCGTTCAAAACATCAGACCCGACAGTTCAGCCCATCGGTCAGCCGATTCAGTTATCATAATATTATTTTATAAAATATCAGTATCAGTATATACAAGAGTCATTCTATGCCAAACATTATTTCAAATGTGCGAGACCTTTGTTCTCCTGCACTTATTTATCTAGTCGTAGCTATTATTTTGTTGATTGAGTCTCTTATTTATAACGAAGATCGTTCGACAATCAATGATCAGAATAAAAAGAACAATATGCACATTATGAATATCATCCTTGGAATTGTTATTATTACATTCATGACATTCTTAATGAACAAATTATGCGCAAGCGGGTACAATAAACTCGCATGGACGATTTTAGTATTGTATATTTTTATTTACGGATTTAACGGTAGTATCGGATTTTCACTTGCGGTATAATTTTACTATTTTAGACACGTGCTGTCGAATTATTGTATTGTATAATTATATACATCCACCCCCAACCCGAACCCCTTTTTATGGACGGCATCGTGAACAAAGTGCAGTCATTATGCACACCTGCACTTGTATTTTTCGTGATCTCAATATTGTCCTTATTTATCATGATTTTTGACAATCTCGAGAATACGCATAGTTTTTGTTTCGGAAATGTCAGTTGTAATGTCGCAAATACATCTATGATTTTCATGATCGAGATCGTATTCCTTGTTTTCTGGACATGGTTATTGAATTTCATATGCTCACGCGGGTACCCGAATGTTGCATGGTTTATCTTATTATTCCCGTATATTTTGCTGTTCGTCGTTATTCTTATGGTCGCAAGCGAAATCCGTAACACTGAAAAAATAAACAGAGACAGTGTACCGGTTACAGTAATTGCCCCTAATAATGATGCGTATAGTGGGATGACAATGCGGTTTTAGGACATAAACATTAATTATTATCAATTTGTAGGTATATAATAGTAACAGTATATACGTACAATGGATTCTGACCCAGAGTTGCCATGGAAGGTCATCCAACGTTTATTTGAAGATGACCCGCAGATGTTGGTTCGTCATCATATCGATTCGTATAATGACTTTTTCGGAAAGGGGATATTCAAGATATTCCGCGAGAGAAATCCTATTATTCTTCAAAAAGAACAGGACCCGGATACACAGGAGTTCAATCTCCGCTGTGAATTGTATTTAGGTGGAAAGAATGGCGACAAAGTCTATTTCGGAAAACCGATCATTTACGACGATGATCGTGAGCATTATATGTTTCCAAATGAGGCGAGGTTGCGCAATATGACGTACGGAACAACAATTCATTACGACGTAGATGTCGTATTTAAAATCGCGGTTCCGGATGGAGGGGAAGGCGGGGGCGGCAGACGCATTGAAGTTACAACTGCCACACTCGAGAGAATTCTTCTAGGCCGGTTTCCCATCATGATTCAATCGAATCACTGCATTCTTCACGGTCTCGAACCGAAAGCCCGCTTTTATATGGGAGAGTGCAAGAACGACTATGGCGGGTATTTTATTATTGACGGTAAAGAGAAAACGATCATTTCTCAAGAGAAATTCGCGGACAATATGCTTTATATTCGCGCAAATAACGAGGACAATATGTACACACACGCTGCCGATATTCGCACGGTGAGCGAGGATGCATCCAAGCCAGAGCGTACTCTATCAGTGCGAATCGTCGCACCCACAACGCTTCTAAGTAACAAGCAATTCGTCGTGAATATTCCGAACGTTCGTTCACCCGTACCTCTATTTATTGTGATGCGCGCACTTGGGGTTCTCTCAGATCGCGATATTCTCGAATTCTGTCTCCTCGATCTAGATGAGCATGCTGAACTCCTCGATCATTTCATCCCCTCCATTCACGATGCGAACAAAATCTTCACACAAGAAGGCGCGATTAAATTCATCGCCACCCTCACGAAATCCAAGACGATTCCGCAAGTCCACGATATTCTCATGAATTACTTCCTCCCCCAGGTGGGCGAGACGAATTATATCCAGAAGGCGTATTTCCTCGGGAATATGGTCTATAAATTATTGCGCGTATCTCTCAAAATCGACCAACCGACCGACCGTGACAGTTTCAAATTCAAGCGCATCGAGTTAAGTGGGTCGCTCATCTATGATCTTTTTAAAGAGTATTATGCTCTTCAGCAAAACCATATCCGTCTCGCGATGGACCGCGAGTATTTCAAGGACCCGAAGAAATATGAGAAGAATTTCGTTGGTCTTATTCAGATGAACTACCAGGAATTCTTCCGCGAGCGTATCGTGGAGGACGGATTTAAGAAAGCATTCAAGGGAAATTGGGGTGCGACGGATCATACAAAGCGTATAGGGGTAATCCAGGATTTGAATCGCCTGTCTTACAATTCATTTCTCTCGCATCTTCGTAAAATCAACCTACCGATGGATAGTAGCGCGAAAGTCGTTGCACCACGTATGCTTCACGGTTCACAATGGGGAATGATCGATCCAGTTGATTCGCCAGATGGTGCGAATATCGGGTTTCATAAACATCTCGCGTTTGGGACGCGTGTAACGAATCAATGTTCGGCTTATCCTATGACGCTATGGTTGCGCGAAGTCGTAAAAATGCACCTTCTCGAAGAATGTACACGAATGTTTCTTCATTACACGACGAAAGTGTTCGTAAATGGTACGTGGGTGGGTGCAGTAACCCGTCCCGAAGAAACCACACGACTCATCCGTCTTCATCGCCGTAATGCGCTTATCCCGATTTATGTGAGTTGTCGTTGGGATATCAAAACGAACGAGATCCATGTATTTACGGATGCTGGGCGTCTATGCCGCCCGATTTTCTACATTGATGATGATACGGGTCGTCCAAGCTATGACAAGGACGAAATCCTGGAAATGATACGCAGGGGGAATGCGTCATGGGAGCAAATGACAACCGGATTTACGGTGAAATCAGATCCGACATTCAATCCGTCGCACTGCAATTATTATACGATTGAAGAGCTATACGCCCGTGCGAATGATACATCCGCGTTATCGGCGAAGCAGAAGGTGGCTGAAGATGTTGCGCGAGTGAATACAATTGAGGATTTCCGGCGATTGAAGGCGACCCAAGCGATCATCGAATACATTGATACTTCAGAGACGGAATCAACATTGATATCCATGAGTCATAAGTTCGAGAGACCGATGGAAGGGGAAGAGGGTGCAAAACATGAACGTCGCGAAAGAGAGACTGAAAGCAGTAGTGAAGGCAGTAGTGAGAGCAGCAGCGACGGCGACAGCGAAGGAGAATCTGGTGCAGGTGAACCAGGTGAATCAGGTGCAGCAAGCGAACAAGGTGGCGGCGGTAAAAAGAGTCCGCGGCATCGGCGAGAACATAAGGAACACCATCGTCGTCACAAACGCCGTCGTAGCCGCAGCAGCAAACGCCGGCATCGCGCACGTGTCCTTTCCAGCGATGGAAAACAATACACCCATGTTGAAATTCATCCATCGCTCCTTATGGGCGTGATGGGCAACCAAATTTGCTTCCCGGAAAATAATCCAGTTGCTCGTAATGTATTTGGATGCGGTCAAGCCAAACAAGCCGCGTCGCTCTACCATAGCAACTACCAGGTCCGTATTGATAAAATGGGGGTCATCATTAATAATGGTGAAGTTCCCATCGTGAAGAGTCGCTACCTTGACCTGATCAACCATGAAGAACATCCTTGCGGATTCAATGCAATCGTCGCAATTATGTCGTTCAATGGATACAATGTCGAAGACTCGATTCTGTTCAATGAGGCGTCGATCAAACGCGGTATGTTTCGAATCACGTATTACAATATGTACGAAGCACGCGAAGAAAGTAGTAGTGTCCGCGGCGCGCAACGCGACACCAGGTTCGCGAATATTCAGAAAGAAGGCGCAATCGGAATTAAACCTGGATATGATTACAGTTATCTCGATGATAACGGTCTCATCCGAGAGAATACCGAGATGGATGATAAGAAGGTCGTGATCGGAATGGGATCGGTGAGTATTCATAATGACGGCGGCCAAATGCGCGATATGTCGACCATGCCTAAGAAGGGACAACTCGGATTCGTTGATAAGGCGTTCATGACAGAAGGCGAGAAAGGATTTCGAATTGGTAAAGTCAGAATCCGTGAGGAACGTTTTCCGTCGATCGGAGATAAGTTCTGCTCTCGTTGTGGTCAGAAGGGTACGGTCGGTTTAATTATTCCTGAAAAGGATATGCCCTTCACGAAGGACGGAATTCGACCTGATATCATTATTAACCCACATGCGATTCCGACACGTATGACAATCGGACAACTCATCGAATCGCTTATGGGGAAGGCGTGCGTTCTTCATGGTGGGTTCGGAAATTGCACTGCATATACGAACAACGGGACGAAACATGAATCATTCGGGTCGGTTTTAACGGAATACGGATATCATTCATCGGGTACACAGGTGCTGTATAATGGAATGACCGGTGAAGAAATTAAGAGCGACATTTACATTGGACCCACGTATTATATGCGTTTGAAACAAATGGTGAAAGACAAGATCAATTATCGATCACAGGGCCCGCGCACACAACTTACACGTCAAACGGTGCAAGGCCGCGCAAATGACGGAGGTCTTCGTGTAGGTGAAATGGAACGTGACGGTATTTTGGGACACGGTGCAGCTCATTTCCTGAATGAGTCACTTATGGTACGTGGTGATGAATATTATATGGCGGTTTGTAACAAATCCGGCATGATTGCGGTTTACAATCCGAACCAGAATCTCTTTATGAGTCCGATGGTGGATGGCCCAATTCAGTATTCCGGCAGTTTAACGGACGCGGGATCTAGTGAAGGTGGTGCAGGTGCAACCGGCGCAAGCGTGATTCATATGACGAAGTTTGGCCGGTCGTTCAGTATTGTTCGTATTCCGTATTGCTTGAAACTCCTGATGCAAGAATTGATCGTCATGAATGTCCAGATGCGTATTATTACAGAAGACAATATCGACCAACTTCCGAGTATGTCGTATTCCAAGAACGTATACAAGGTTCTTAAAGACAGCAAGGGTGCAATGGGCGTGGATGATATCATCGAGAGAAATAGGTTGGCGGCAGGTCTTAAACCGCGTGATATGGCAGCGCGTAAGAATGATGTGGCGAGCGCAGCTAGTGGTGGAAATGAGGAGGAAGAAGATGCGATTGGTAGTCGTGTTTACCTGCCTTCCCGTAGCGAAGAAGAGGAAGCTGCGCAAAGTAGTTCCGGTCCTTCTGCTAGTGGAAGCGCTAAATTTGATCCAGATGACCGTCCTGAAGAAATTATTATGGATCTTGATGTTGACACACGGCAAAGTATTCGTAACTTGGGTTGGCGTTTTGCATTGAAGCCAGAAATCGCGAAACAGATGCGCGGTAGTGGTGCAGGATCAATGACACCAAGTGATATTACCAGCGACGATCTCATACTTGAATCCGTCATTATGGATAAGAATGGCGAACCTTCGGATACATGGATGATCAGTGGTCGTCAATGGGTGGGTGACTATCCTACACGATACCCGGATGGTTGGTTATCTGAAATGCTTGTTTATCCGGATGATACTCCGATTTCACCGAGTGAGATGGTGGATGAGCTGCGAAAGACGCGTAAACCTCTGAACTGGGTGCTTGCAATTATTGCTCTTATGGAAAGATATGCACGACGAAAACTGCATTTGCAGACGGAAGCTGAAACTACGGCGATGTCCGAAAATATGCGCAATATCGAGACCAATACCAAGGAAACAGAACGTGTAACTGGTGAAATTGAACGTGCGAAACGTGAAGGAAATGTGACAGAAGAAGAGAAATTGAAAGTTCAATTAACGCGTTTGATGGACGAGCGTGTGAAATTCGATGCAATTCGCAGACAAACGGAAGGAGATCCCAATTATGTCCCAATGAGTCCAGAATATACGGCTTCAACTCCAGTAGGCGGAGAAGAAGATGCTGCCAATGAGGTACGCCGTGCTGTAGGGTCATTTAATGCGAAGATGCTTGATAAATATGGGGAGAATGACGAGGAAATACCTGAAAGTGACGGTTATTCGCCGCGCGCTCCCAGTTCACCAGCGTATTCGTCGATATGGGATGATGAGGGACAAAGCGGCGGTGGCGGAAGACGACCACGCGGCGCTAGTAAATACATCCCGCAAATCCCAATGAGCGTTCTTGAGAATTATTTGAGCTCGAAGTATGGTAAATCTGGTGTATCATTGGCAGGACCAGGAATGATGACTGGCGGTGGCGGTAGTCAACTAGGCGCGAACATTATGGCGAATAATGCGACGATGGGTCTTCCTACCATGAATATACCGGTTGTTGCTACAATGCCAATGGCAGGAATGATGCCGATCCAACAAGGCGGCGGTGGGGGCGGCGCAGGTGCTGGAGGAGCAGTACAACAAGGGCAATCGCAGCAGCATCAGCAAGGCGGACAGGGTGCATCAGTACAAACTGGAGGTGCTAACGTAATGAATCAAAGTGGCGGAGTAGGACCCGAACCAAACGCCCAAGGTGTGAAAACCTTTTCAATAAAGCTGTAAAATTGAATAATAAAGATTTGTTATGAATATATAATACATTCGGATTCGTATCCAGTTCATTCATTTCCAGTTCATTTTACTTGATTCAACAATGGCACACGTCAGTAGTGGAACCATTTCTACGTTATTCAAATCCCGCAATATTCTTCTTCAGTTACTCGCCAGGCAAGGAATGGATGTATCGAATTACACCGACTACGGTGTAGCAGAGGTCCAAACCATGTATGCGAATAACCAACTGGATATGCTTCTTACCACCGAAAAAGATGTCCACCCCACGAAAAAGGTATACGTGAAGTATTATTTAGCCAAAACCCTTCGTCGCGAGAATATTAACCACATGATCGACGACCTCTTCTACCTAGAACAGGTGCTACAGCCTACCGATACGCTGGTTATTGTCATGAAACAGGAAGTCAATGACACACTTGTCGGTATTCTCAACGAAATTTGGGAGAAGGATCAAATATTCATTGTCATCCATTCTCTCGACCGACTCCAATTCAACCTACTTGAGCATCAATACGTTCCTGAGCACATCGTTCTTAACGAAGCAGAACATGAACAAGTACTCAAAAAATACAATATTACGGACACAAAACAGATGCCGAGTATTTCGAGATACGATCCAGTGGCACTTGCGATCGGATTGCGACCGGGACAGATATGCAAAATCACACGGTCAAGCAAGACATCTGTTACGAGTCAGTTTTACAGGTATTGCGTGGCGAACTAATAAAGGATTGAAATTAGATTGTAAAGTGTAGAATGCTATAATGTAATTTTTTATATTGGATATATAACTGTGTGTGTATTATTATAAATGACGACGATGTGTACAAGTACAGACAAATTTCGACTAAAAACCGGCCCAGGAACAGAAGGAGCTGGTGAAATTACTGCAGATAATGATATTAAAAAGGACATATGTACTGTAACAAAAATTCTTGAACGTTTGCATAAAGAGTTTACTGAACAATACGTAGAACCGCCTGCAGCTGGTGCATCAGTACCAACCGGAAAAACAGTTATTACTAATGACGTTTCGATGAACCCAACCTTTTATCTAAGAAACCAGCCGAAGCTTTCCAGATTTGTCATTGGCACTGATACAGAAGGAGCGGCTGACGGAACAACCGTGAACCGGTTTCATAAGATTTTTACAACTACTGCTGAAACTGACGAAATATATCGCCGAGCAGTTAGTGCAATTCTGAAGGGGGATGCTAGTGATATTGGCCAAAATACCTATATGAATAATCTCCCAGCAATAAGTGGTGCTCCTGATTTTACAAACCCAGCTGTATTCAAAGGATTATATGGGTTGCATCGTGTAAATGAACTATTAGAAGGAAAAATTGCTAAAACGGTGAATGAACTAAAAGGGCAAGTTTCTTCCAATGTATTAAGCGATGCATTACATTACGAAAAACGAAAAAACATAAAGACTACATTAGAAGAGATTGCACATCGAGAGAATGAGATATATCGAGAGAAATTCTTGAACATTGTATTAGTTATAGTTGGCATATTTATAGTAAGCTCACAACTCATGAAAGATTACTTTTCATTTAGTGGCGGTGGCGGTGGCGGTATTGGATCATCCGGATCTGGTTTTGGCGGTATAGGCGGATGGTTATCTACACGGTTTGGAAGTGGAAGCGGAGGAATATTTAGTAGATTTGGTGGATTAGGGCTAGGAAGCAGTGGACGATCACGTATTGGTAACCTCTTTACGAGTAGCCCATATTCAACCTCGCAGCGTGAATAATAAATGACGTAACGACCGATATGTTATAATATTCATAATATATAACATATATAATGTCATCATATACACATAAAGACCAAGTATTATTTCCAAATGCAATACCAGAGTCTCTCGATAATTTTGATCATAAAAAAAAATCGACAACGGAAGGACTCACCGTAGATAGTGATGCTGGATTAGATAACGCAATGGCATCTTTAATGACAGAGTATGTCAAGGACACGAAAAATGCAGAAGTGAAGAATAAGCAAGAGGGAATGCTTACTGGAACATCATTGAATATGAATTTACTACAGGGCGATCTTTTCAATTATTCTCGTAACGATATCAATAAAAATCCAATTCAACCATTTACAGAACAACTACAAGACATAGCTCAGAAAACAGGTGTGGTTTCATATAAAGAAGGCTTGACAAATGATGACGAGTATAAATTATCGACCACAAAGGGAATAACTAGTGCTAGTAAAAGTCAAAAACTCATCGATCTTGAAAATAAATTAAGTACACTTACAACGGAATATACAACGCAATATCGTTTATATACAGACGATTTACTTACCCGATCTCAGTTTCTACAGACAAATAGTGCATATTTAAACAAGGTGGTTCGCGATATTTCAGGTGTAGATGCAAGTGCATCATATTATTATGTGAATCCGTTTGGTTACACACATCAGTATAAGGATTTATCAGCTGTTTTATTATATGATGATAAGACCTGTCCAAAAATCGAACGTGTTGAATCGAGTGATATAAAAAATCCATATAAGTTATCATCATCATCGTATATCGACATAAGTGACGGCACCACTGGTGGTGGAATTAGTCGCTTTTCCAATCTAAAAAGCTATGATATGATTAGTTATACACCATGTATCTCGGCGAAAAATGTAAAATTACCTGGAACAACTCCATCAGAAGACAAATTTGCGTGGGTTGATGTTGAAGGCAAAAAACACATCTACGAAGCGGGTGTATGGCCGGACAAACGTCACTCATCATGTCTTACTACCATTGTAGGAGAACCGATAACACTCAATGAAAAGCAATACAACGCAATACCTACTGCTGATAACGAGCCGATGAAAGAGAATAGTGAATGTTTTCGCATAAACGTCGCACCTTCAATCAATTCTAAATTGGCAGAGATTAAGAAAAATATAGATGTAACTGTACAAGAAATCAAAACAGAAAATCAGAACATTTTAAACAGCGCAGCAAATACAACAATTATTGGCCGAAAAAAGACAGCGGCAGAGAAGTTAGCATCTATAGATGATAGTATTTTAGCCAAAACGAAATTAATGTTAGGGGATTATTATTATCCTATAATTTATGTGTTTTGGTGCTTTATTATTTTCATTGCAATACTCGTGATATTTAAATTTGCATTTATGTTTATAACACCGGGTGAAGGATCCGACGCTGGTGATGGAAATGGTGGTACAAATATGTCCCTTTTGGGTGTTGTGATTATGTCACTTATCGTTATTTTTGCAATATACTACTATTTTTCATATACGTATAACGCGAATACATCATACACGATTACAACATGAAAATAAAATAAAAATGAACAATGTATCTTAATTGGTGCACCCGCAGGATTGTATTCTATGTTATATGTATCAGTATAATACAGAGTATTTAACACAGAATGAGTAATTCAGATTATTCACGTTTATTGTCAAAAATGGCCGAACTCAAAACGCATCTTGCCGAATATAAAACATTAACAGAAAAACATGTTCCCGCAACCGCAACATCGGCTACAGCAAGTACTTCTTATACCATAACGCCTGATAAAAACGCAATATCGAAAACAGCAACTCCACTTGTTATTCGACCAGGCAACGATTTTGGACAACACTGGAAATATGTTGGAAAAATTGTGCCGAGCACTTTAACCGATCTCAATCAGTTTCGGGATGCTAATTCGTTACAGTGTTGGAATTTAGCAGCAAACGATAAACGATTATTTAAGCGAGTTGCATATACTGGAGATACAAAATTAGGATCAAATCCCGGACAAACGGACTGGAATAATCGTTGTTATGGGTTGATATATGACGCTCCGGATGGCACTGCATTCGATACTACTGACTCTTCGGGGTACACATTCATGATAGGAAATAGAAACGTCTCAGGAAACATCAATATTTATACAAAATTAGGAATTACCAATTCACGGGATACGCTTGGTATTGCCAGCGCGGCAAAACTGCAAGATATCGAACAGCGCGTAAAATCACTTGTCAATGAGATTGTTGAAGTCGGAGAAGCAGGCATCAACAACGAATTATCTACTTTAGTGTCTACCGCTACCGAATCAAACTTACTCATTAGTAAAATAAATAATTACATGAACACTGGTGCATCCGCTATTGATAAAAATTATGGAGAAATCGACAAACGTAAAAATATGAATAATGTCTACGCGGAAATAAATGAGCAAAAGACATTACTTGCAAGAAAATACCGGTTCATATTTTATATTATTATTGCAATATGCATCATTATTGGATTTGCGTCATACACGTCTAAGTTGCCCATAATAGAGCAAATCTCTACATTGAAGAATTTTGTTGGGTTTGGATGGTGGACGAACTGGTGGGTCATTACGATTGTTGTCGTGATATTTATCTTGTCATCTTTCGGTTGGGATATGAAAGGAAATATTATGATGATAATCCGATATATCACTGATCCCTCTTTTTGGACAGGGCAGATGTGGTGGGTGGGAGTAACATTTGTGTTATTGCTTATCATATTCTTTCATGCGACATTCAAGTCATTTTTTGTCGAATTTGATGCAGGGATGAAGAATGTTCAAGAAGATTTGGATAATGAATCATAAGTCATTGATGCCAAATGACAATAATATCTTTATATAGATGTAATAATATTCCTTGGTATATATAGTAGTCTCCGTGATCATCAATTACTATATATTATGTTTTATCAAAATTCAAATGATTTAGTAAAAAATGCTAGTAATGCATCGGGGCATATACAGAATTCAAATGAAACACGTGGTATATTAATGAATCAAATCACAACAATAAATGACGAAGTCCTGAATACTGATGTTAGTAATAAACGTGATGGGGATTCATTGAGTATTGGAACCATATTTCAAAATATGATACAAACAATGATTCATAATGTATCCTCACAAGAAGGAATGCAGGCAGCAGATAATAATGGGTTGAATAATAATGAAAATGGTAAGGGCGGTGGAACTTTCAACCAGTCTCAAGGATTAAAGGCAATCGCTGACCAACAACAAAAATATACGAATCAAGAGGTCGACCATATCGATCGAATAAAATCAATTATGAAACACATTGAAAGAAATGATCCGAATCAACGTCAAAATTGGGCAGAAGTCACCGATGCGAACGGAATCACAAAATACGGATATATAACCAAAGACGGTATCTTTCAAATATGGCTTCACCCATCATCCGTTTCTTCTAATCCGACAAACTGGCTTGAAACCGATAAAATGGTAAACAATGCTAGTATTGTTATTGGCTGTCCCGCTAAATCAAATACAATCCGGAAAATTAAAATTGCCGGAACATGGGAGAACCTCAAACCCTTTGAGTTCGCATATGAAGCAGGAGATACTGGGCGAACAAAACCACTGTTCATGGTTATAAATACTGGTGTTAAAGACCCTAATAATACTCCTAATCGATCAGGAATATTTTCATGTAATAATGAAAATAAAAATATATTTGTAACTGAAAAACCTTCGGCCGATTTTCAGTTTAAAAATCAAGGAGTCGATACGCTTGAAATAGGATGTTACACGATTCCAAATAATTTATGGAATCCTGAAAAGGATTTTGAAAATCGAGGTTTTACATTTCAAGAAGATCTATTTGAAGCATCTATATCACAATGCAAACGGAGAGCAGAAGACTTAGGTAGTTCATATTTTATGATATCTGCACCCGAAAAAGGTGCACCTGCTAACCGTGGAGGCTGTTGGGTATATACTCGTTCAGGTAAACCAAATATTAATGGACTACTTAACTATAATGCGGATGCATCAAAATGTCACAGAGTAAATCATCCAGAAGATGGCGAAGATATGTACATGAAAATATATAATACGTCTGATGTAAAACGCTTGTATGGGAAAGAAACGTCAGAGAATGATCGAAGTGTCGCGCTTTACTCTCTTAAGACGGGTGGGCCTACTGGAGTGGATAATCTGGACCAAAATGGCCGTGGTAAAATAGGCCAAATCGCAAATGTTGATTTTGAAGGTAATCGTCGCGATTACCCGTCAAGAGCGCTTACATTTGTAAAGCCAAAAAAAGGCAAACCAGGTTCATATATCGATTTAGGTGGATATGATACACGATCGCTTGAAGATTCGTATAGTCTTCAACAAATTACGCCAGGAAAAGCGAATTCTGCCGGGAATCTTCTTTATCGTGCTAGTGATAATGGATGGAATCCTGAGCGGTGGTGGAGATTATGCGCAAATAAAGGAGCGACATATACCCGTGCAACATTATCGGACGGTCGTGTATTAGGTTCTTATAATTCGAAAAGTTGGGTTTATAATGGTACGTGGTATTGGATCCACGATTCGGAGTCGTTTGTTTATGATGGAAAAAATAAATATTCAGGTTCGAACAGTATTTGGGGGAATGGATTGTATACCCATTTAGCAACGGATAATCGATATTTTCCATATTTTGCTGGATATGATATGATTATTTGGGGGTCGACATTATATACTATTGGTGCTGCGATGCATAATATGGGTGGTAATGATAATAGAGGCCCATTAGGGACGATAAGATACCAGTGGCGATGGGATGCATATTCGCTTCGAGATCTTGAAACATACGCGGTCGATGCGAATAAATTTCCTAGAACAAATCCGCCAGAATATGTACGCAGGATAAGCACTATGGCAGTTGGTCAGGTTATTTCAGCATCGTTTGACAAATGTCGCGAATTATGCGACGGTGATAATAATTGTGGAGGATATGTGTATACGAATGGGAATACCGGTGCTGAAGGAAAATGTGAATTGAAAGATCGATCAAAAATGTATCCAAATGGAGTTCGCACATTGGACCCAACAAAAAAACTCATGTTAAAAGTTCCAAATATCAATTCAAATATTAGTGATAAAGGTTGTAAAGGAACAAACGGTGTTTATGAGAAAGTAAATACGACACAGTATTCACATTATCCGTATATAGGAAATATGTCAGGAAATTCAATGTGTTCCATTAAAAAAATCGTTCCGAAAAAAGGTTCATTAAATTCACAAGATCCTAAAACTATGTATACATCAGTAGATACTGTTTTCTCTCAAACAATGGATACTATAAATTTATTTGCAAATCAATTCAAACCCGCAGGAACATATAAACCCCTACCTCCTCCACCCATATTAAAAGAAGGTTTCGACACTAGTTTCAACTACATCAATACTATGATTCAAGTTAAAAATGACCTAACAAAAATATCAAACGCTGAATATCAACGTGAACGATTAATCGCCATGACAGAAGACTCGAATAAACAATTGATTTCTCAGTCATATAAATTCATTCTTTGGAGTATTTTAGCAATATTGGTAGTATTAGCACTTATCAAACTAAAAGAAATGTTTGGACAAGATGATGTTGATGAAGACAGTGGCGGCGGTGGCATTTTAGCATCATTACTTGGATTATTTAGTATTGGAAAAATAGATTCAAGTGATATCGCAGATAAGACAGGTGAGGTTAAGGCAGGGCTAGCTTCTGCTGGCGAGGAATTCATGAAAGCAAGTGATGAATTTTCCACAAATATTACTGAAGGGGCTGATAATTTAGTTACTTCAGCAAGTGATGCTGCGACTGGTGCAGTTGAAAGTGCAAAAGGGTTGGCCGATAAAGTCAATGAAACAGCCACAGATGCTGTAAATATGGCAGGTGACGCCGTGAGTAATTCGGGTGACAATAGCGCGACGACTCCCGCGACAGGTGGTAAAAAGCGCAAACACAAAAATAAATAATTATATAATCAGTATTTATGGATTGTAACTACAAATTATATCAATGGTATATCAGATCTCAGAGAGAAATCAAATATTAATTGCTTTATTTGGAATTGTAGTATTATGTGCCGGAAAATTGTTCAAAGATTATCTGAACCGTGGAGGTTATATTGAAGGAATGACTGTTAATGTTGAATCAAATCCACGTAGTCTTAAACGCCCAGCTTCCGGGACATCCACCTCAAACACCATATATTTAAACGTGACATTATCTGCAACATTACCTGCAGGTTCCAAACTTATTGTATCATGGCCAGCAGCAGCAGCTGGCGCCAATATTATTTTACCACCTACTTCAGCAGGTTATACCGCAACAAATATAGTTTCATCCGGTAACGATATAACTCTCGCTATTGATTCTGTGACCGTGACTAATAATATAGCAACTTCCGTTTCATTTAAACACACAGCAGCACCTATCAATTCGGGGGAGTGGATAAGAATATCTATCAAAGATATTAGTATTTCCGCAACCACAGCAACAGCGTATGATTTAGTATTTACAATCACGCCTGGGTCTGGTGCTGATATAACTACAACAGTTAATATTGGAGCTGCTGGCGCTGTACAATCTGGCGGTGCAAATGATGGACAAGAGATGGCAAGAACAGCGAATAACATTCGGAATACAATCGCGTTGATCGATGCAAACCTTGGGCTGCGCAGGAGCAGTATGAACCCTGATGACCTCCGTGCATTAGAGCAATCAAAATCGGCACTTCTGAATATGTTAGCATCTACATACGGAACGGTAAAAGAAGCAAGCCAGGTATTCGATGCAAAAGCATTGTATGAAGCCCAGAAAACGGCGATGGATTTCATCGAAAACGAAAAAGAAAGATCGGCAAAAAATGCAAAAAAGCTCACAGAAGACAATGGCAACAAACGTCGTATGGCGCAAGTGAATACATATTATACGCGTCATTATGAAGAAAATACAGAGGTAATGAAAAATATTATTTACGTATCGGTTGCATTAATTATATTAGCTGTATTACGAAATAAAGAACTTATTCCAGCATCCATATCTACTTTAGGAATTATTTTAGTTTTAGCATTCGGAGGTATTGTGATTGGAACTCAGGTATACGATATTATACGTCGTAATGATCATGACTTCGACAAGTATGATTGGAACTTCAACGAAGATAAACTCAACAATGCAGAAATGGTTCAACAGAACAGCGATCCGGTCAATCTCTCGGAAATGGGAATGGGAATGGCGCCATGTTATGGCCCTGGATGCTGTGATGTTGGAACATCATGGAATGCGAGTTCGAAGAGTTGTATTTCAACAACGACAAACCGTGTAAGTGGAACTGCGGTTTGGACATCGACTTCACAGGTTACTTCCCAGGGTACATTAACTGTTACAATCAAACCGTCGAATCAGTTGGCCAGCAGTGGTACAGTAACAATTACATTACCAAGCGGTCTATTTGAAGGTACACCTAATGTGTCAGGTCTCACTACTACAATAGCTACAGCTACTTCAATTGTATTCTCCGGACTAGCTGCATCCGCTGGTGTGGCCAGTAGTCCTATTGTAATAACTGGACTTTCAAAATCGTCTGCTGACGGCGTTGCTACTATACCTAGAACGATTAAAGTAACGACAACAACAGATCCAACTGAATCGGCAATAAAATTGGATGGGATATAAAATATCACGTATTATAATCTAACAAATATAGTAGTTATATTATAAATTAAAAGGTTATTCAAGATGGGATTAGATTATGAATCTGCAAAAGACGCAAAACCAGGAATTATAGCTGATGCCAAAGCGGGAGAGGCTGCTGCTGCTTCTGCTGCTGCTGCTGATAAAGCAGCCGTAGAATTGACCGGGGGAAATCGTCCGATTGATGATGTAATCCAAAAATCTCAAGGTGATCTCATAAAAGTTCGACAAATTATTAATCAAGGTGGGTTTTCTGGTCCTGAAAGAGACAAATATGTAATAAGTCTGCATCACGCAGAATGGGTTCAATCCCGAAACGCATATATTGATTGCGATGATAATATTGAGAAAAAAAGCGTAGAATATACAGCTTTAGTGAAAGGAAAAGCACAGAGTCACGAAATCATTAAGGCTCATAAAGAATGGGAGAATGTGCGAAATAAATGTAAAAAAAGCGGAGACGATGTAACGGAGAAGGCGAAACAGTACATAGAAACTGATCGGCGTGTTCGTGAAAATAAAAAGGCCGAGAGTGAGATTTTTCCAGTTATAGAAGGGTTTCAGATTAGCAAGGAAGGGGTAAAAGAAGGGTTTAATTTTTATGATAGACAAGAGCCAATAATAGATAATACAAATTTTCCAGGTACAACAATTTCGATTTATAATTCACGTCTTCCACTTTTGAAAGATACGACTAAAGCCGAAAAGTCAACACTTCAAACAAACCTTCGATGGTCGGAATATTATGTTAATTGTGATGCGGCGGATACAAAATGTAAAAGTGCTTTAGATAAAAAAAACGATTACGCGGTTGCAATTAACAGGGAGTTTCAACGAGCGAATAATTTATTGAATACATATTACAATGTATCAACTAATAGGGACACAAGTCAATTAGTAACTTTATTAGAGGAGCCAGACATTAGATCGATTCTTGAAAATCAGAAGAAAAATATTGCGCTTCTCAAACAAAATACATTGTATGACTATGACGAATATAATAGTCTTGCTTTTTACGAGGATCTTGTATTCTTTTTGTATTATGCATTATTTATTATGTTTGTATTTATTTCATTGAGAGAGTATTTCTCAACTAGTTCGTATGACTATAAAAATATTGCAATAGTGATAATACTTGGAATCTATCCAAAGTATATTCTACCGGTCGTATTATGGCTATTAGATGTTCTCACAAAATCAACCGAAATGCTGGGCTTGAAAAATGTTCGATTTTGGGAATGAAGCACCACATCGCGCAGCTTGTAGTTACGAATGATCGCTTCCATTTTCTCTATCACTCTCGCTGTCTTCACCGCAAATTTCTTCATCATCTTCATAGAGGATACGACACTTCCTCCATCCTTTGGCTGTGAGTTTTCCAAACTTCTTTGTCATATACTCATATAATTCGTTCGCCTTCGGAATATTCTTGCCATGCTGCACAATATACCATTTCTTGAACTCTTCATATACCTCTGTCTTCTTGATATACGTATCTTCATCCGCTGGACGAATTTTGTCGCGCAAGAACTCCGACAAGTAATCTTGAGTATTCCTGTACTTGTTGCTGCTTGCAGTCACGGCCGCACACGTCTTCACTTTTCCATCCGTTTCAAATGCCTTCTTGACGAGCATCGACATAAAGACATTTACCCACGTCTTGATTTTCACATCCAGGTTCTTATCAATGAGGAACTGGTATGGTTCTTCGGGATCATCTGATTTCGGGTCCTCACAGAACTTGGATTTATAAGGGCACAGTCGAATACGGCGCCATGTACCGTCATCATTGCTCTTGATATCGAAGAGGACATTCGTGCAAACAACCAGCTTGAACTGCGGTACGAATGTAATCGTGTTCTTGAAAAGCGCGCGACCACACATCTCGTCACCACCCGTGATCTCTTTCAAAATACCTTCATTGATTCGGTCGCCCTTCGTCGGTTCTTGCATTACTGCATATCGCACACCTTTCAACACTGCCAATTCCGGTGATGCACCTCCAATCATCGCGCGTTTCTGTGTCACGGCAGTAATCGGAAGGACCGCTTTGTATTCACCTAGACAAGAGGACATGAGTTCAATCAACTTCGATTTGCCGTTACTGCCACCGCCGATATAGATGTTGAACGTTTGTTCACGATTCGTTCCGATGAGCGTCGATGCAAGATGCTCCCACATATAATTCCGAAGTTCTTCTTCTGGGAAGAGTTGCGCCATAAACTCATTGATCTCGGTGATATGTTGGCGATGTTTTTCGGCATCAAGTGGGATATAGTCGATTTTCGTAGTTTTCGAAAGGTTATCGTCAGGTTGTCCGCGGCGAAACGTCTTCGTGTTGAAATCAACGACGCCATTCTTGAAACAAAGGAGTTCCGGCCGTGTGTCAATCTTGTCGATGAAATCCTTGTCGTAGAACTGTTCACGCACTTCCCGCATAATATTATTCTTGAAGCTTGTTGTCTTGAGTTTGGTGCAGATGTCTACGATTCTACGTGATTTCTTCCGCGCATTTGTATACTGATCGGAAGTCGGATCTAGGCCGGATGTCATATCCATAATATCGCGATGTTTCTTCGTATAAATGTCGTGCATATCTTTCGAAATCAGTGCGCGAAGCGAGTTGCCTTGATCGCATTCCACCCATCGATTCTTCTCGAACTCGTACCACATATTGTCTTTCACACTCACACATACGAATCGGTCCTTGAATATTGTATACAACACAGTCGCCAAATCTACATCAGTCGACGCATCATTTGTCGTTTCATTGCAAATCGTCTGATGAATGAAATTGTCGATGGTTTCATTGCGTATTCGTGTATATTCTTCCAAGCAATCATTCTTTGCCCAATACATGATCGATCGTCGTGTGAGACCATCGGGACTGTACGGGAAGTTACACCAGGTATCATAATGACGCATAATATTCGAAAATGAGAATTTTGCAGATTTCGCGCTGAAAAGCATCCACGTCAAGAACAGCTTGTCGCTTGTATTATGCAGTGCCAGGCCGACGCGAAGCCATTTGTCATATGGATCGTAGTATTGCGACGGAAGCGCCATTGTATAGTGATGCGTTTCACGAATTTCGTATTCTTTAGGTTCAAGCGCATTCAACATTACTTCTACAGCCATCGCCAATTCTGATTGATTCGTGATTTTGTCCATCATAATTACGCCGTTATGCGACATGAGTGCCTCTGCGCCAGTTGCTCCTACTCCTCCACCAACACCAACGCCATTTGTTACCACCAAGCGAATACGTTTACCTCCGCCATCTGCACCGCCGCCACCACCACCGCCACCACCACGCATTCCGCGTTGCTGATTCAGAAGTGCATCGTACTCTGCCTTCAGTGCTGCATTGTCAGGTAACAATGTAAATGACGGATACTCTGTATCAACTCCTGGCGCCATCTGGACCGATAGCTTCGCGAAATTGTCCTTCACATTAAACTTGCTCGTTTTCTCTTCCTGACACATCCACGCACCATCTTCATCATCTGGGTCGTGCATCATGATAAAGTGGTACTTCAACATATACGCTTTGTGGCCTGGCTTACGCGATCCGTATAATTGCCAGTTTGTGTGTCCACGCGAAATACCTTCATCCAGTACATCATTCCACGAATTCGTAATAGGAAGATCTGTCCAAATTTCCGGAAGTTCTTTGAGCATGCGCGCGCGAAGCATTCGCTGAATCGGTCGTTCGACGTACGCGCCAATGATCATATGGATTCCGTCTTTTGTAACATCATCCATTGGGTTCACGTCGCTTTTCTCGAAGATATAGATTGGGATTTGTGCATCACTTGGGATAGTTACCAAGGTTTCCAATGTTTGAATATAAGACTGAATCATATCCAGAACATGCTCCTTCGAATGCTGGCGTTTTGTTATACTTGTTTCATACCGGAAATCGAAATCGACGACAACGATGCCCTTCTCTGAATTCTGTTTTTCGGTCAAATGTTCGAGCTTTCCACTTTCGAAAACATGAGAATAGTATTTCTTCCAGAATACCGGTAATATTGCCGGTGGAATCGTATAAACGCCGCCATGAACGTTCTGTGTCTTGTCTCCGATCCGCGTATGTGTATATGCCTCGCCTGGTTTGGATACATGGTGTTTCATAAATTGTTCGTACGTCATTCCAGCGCAAAGAGACTGGTATGATGCAGTTGTTGGATCAACCGCACCCGCACCCGCACCCCCGCCGCCGCCGACGCCATCTTGTCCATTTGCCGTTGTTGTCATTGTCTGTGTTGTAAATTCTGGTTGCCTAGGTTTAAAGTTCAATTTTGTCCGATTTATGAATTGAAATTTCTAAAACCGTCGGTTTATATATTCCATAGGTTTTATCTCTAAATCTGATCCCCCCAAAACGACCCTTGGACTTTTTCATTGCGTTTTTTGGCCATTTTGGGGGGATACTTTATTTTTCCTTTTTCTGGGCGCAGGACTTTTGTAAAAAAGTCGTTTTAGACGGTGGATTTTTTTTTAGGGTTTGGATTTTACGTTTTGTGACGATATATCGTCACGTGTGATTTTTTGTGAGCGTAATAGTGTCAGTGTTGCGGCGATGTTCGCGTAGTTTTGCTAGATGTATCGTCATAAAAACCACAAAAATTGTGATTTTGAATTCGGTAAAAATACATAAAAACAATAATTGTACGTATTGTATTGTAAAACAACTATGGATCAAGAAACAAATGCTGCAAGTGATACGGCGACAAAAGTCGTCATTCCAAAAGAAACTGTCACGCGATTATTGAAAGATATTCGACAGGTAATGACGGATTCAACATTAGACGAATGCGGTATTATATATCAACACAGCGAAAGAGATATGTTGACAGGATATGCGTGTATTGTAGGCCCATCTGATTCACTTTATTTCGGAGGATACTATTATTTCGTCTTTAAGTTTCCAACGAATTACCCACATTCGCCGCCGATTGTTTCTTATTTGACGAATACCAATAATATTCGGTTTCATCCGAACTTTTATACGAATAAGAAAGTATGCGTATCCATAATAAATACGTGGCGTGGCGAACAATGGTCGGGATGTCAAAACATTCGATCAGTATTGATGACATTTCAATCATTACTTGATAAAGAACCGCTTTTACACGAACCAGGTATAAGAAATGGACATAGTGATTTTAATTCGTATCATAAAATGGTAGAATATTACAACTACAAGTTTGCATGCTTGACCTTATTGACTGAATTTACAACATATATTACGCTTGAACCGGACCTCGTCGATGCATTTCAGGAGTTTATGCGCCGTAAATTTCAAGAAAATAAAACACGAATTCGAGAGATTTTGATAGAACGAGATAAGACGTATCCGGAGAGAAAGACGATTTCGGTTGGGTTGTATGGAGGTATTACAACCGCCATCCAATATTCGTTGATACTAACACAATATGACGCAATTCTGAGATCAACAGAATAAGATATACGATGCAATATTATAATACTTTAAAGGAGTTAAATTGAAATTAATTGTATCTATATACAATATACCATCGTTATCCATCGCGCGTGTATCGCTCTTTCAAATATGCATTTCTGTTCAAATTGTGCCAATATGTACTACATTAGTATCACGCCAGAAAACGAACTACAGTACTACTGTCGTCATTGTGGAAATATAGACAACACGATTGCATCTGAAAATATCTGTGTGTCAAAGGTCAATGTGAAACATTCGACGACGCCACAGTCGTTTTCTCAAGTTGTCAATAAGTATACAAAACTGGATCCAACTCTCCCTCGGATCCACACTATGCGCTGTCCGAATGATGAATGTCCAAGCAATGAGAAGGTAAGTGGTGTAGCAGGTGGTGGTAATAAACCCAAATCCGAAATTATTTACGTTCGTTATGATGATACGAACTTGAAGTACGTTTACCTTTGTGCGAAATGTGACAAAGTCTGGAATACGGAACAACAGTAATTGCTTACTACTGCGGATGCTATTGGAAAGTTATTTTTATTCTTTTACTATTTGTAGTGTAGAACAATAAATTGAAACATAATAAAGTATGAATCTTATATATACCATTGCATCCTTACATGTCAAGCGCCAATCAAGTTCCCCTGAAAAACCAGAAAAACGATGATTCTGAAAACGAAGATGTCGAACTCGGATTACCAGAAGATATTGCCGCCTCCGATGATGATGCAAGTGAAATAACTGAAAATGACGAGTCCGGATCTCAGAATACGAATGATGACGACACAGACGCCGAGACAGACACTGACGTCGACCTCGACGAAAATGAAGGAGGTGATAGTGGTGGAGAAGATGAAGATGCGGCAGCAGGAGGAGGAGCTGAAGGCGGCGGTAATGACAGTGAGGATGACGGTGGTGGTGGTGGTGGTGCCGCAAAACAAAAAAAGAATAAAAAGAAGCGTGCTTCATCCAAAAAAGACGCAGAAGATGATTTGACATTATTGGGTGTTCCTCATGGAATTCATTTCGACGATGATAATCCCGATGAAGATGAAGACGACGAAGATGCGGATAGAGATTCATCCGAGTATTTCCAGAAATTGACATCAAGTGTCAGTGAAAGTTATATTGAAACATATCACCCCGAATCCATGTCGCACAATTACGATGAAATCCAAACATTATCTCGTGTAGTGCGGAACAGTGCTGGTGTGATTGTGGACGATTTGCATCGGACCATTCCGATTATGACGAAATACGAGAAAACGCGGATATTAGGACAACGTGCGAAACAACTGAACGAAGGTGCTCCAGCATTCATCAAGATCGATTCTACAGTGATCGACGGGTACTTAATCGCGGTCAAAGAGTTAGAACAGAAAAAGACACCATTTATTATTCGCCGACCCTTGCCGAATGGAGGTTCGGAATATTGGCGAATCCAGGATTTAGAAATATTGTGAAAATTGCGTCATTCCGTCAGTGACTCAGTTAGGATAGATAAAGTCGGGATCGCCAGTAATCTCGCGTAATACATGATTAATATATGACCGTTCGAGTGCATCGGCTTCATAGTAGTTCCAATATGTATCTTGAAGAGTTAAATCCGGCGACCCTTTATTGTCACGCACAATGACATTTGTGAAATATGTCATGGTGCATTGGTAGTGATGTTCCGGATAAACATTTTTTACAAACGTGCCCTTGGAATTCAAGTGAGCATATTGAGTGCGTTTTTCTCGGATCAGGTACATTTTTCCAGGTATAAGATCGCATGGGTTTACCTGTTGAAGAGGTCGCATGTTGAGTCACTGCTGATCTAAAAATCATACTAGAAGTTGAATCAATTTTATATTGAAATCTAATCACTATAATAATTCGACGGTATTATACCAATGTATGGTTTGAATTGTGGTCGTTTATAAGGTTGATTTTTATAACTTTCTAATGATGATGACGAAGATGACCAGGTCATCGGGGTTCCGGGAGTTCCTGGATTTGATATATCGTCGAATGAAAACGGACTGTTCTCCCCGTACTGGCTATATATATCATCGTGCGAAGGTTCGTCTTCTTTTTTTGTATTGAAACAACATGAACAACGATTAGTGCAACATTTAAAATACGTTTTGAGTATAGTAAAAAATGAACTTGACATATTTTACTATGCGTATATTTTTATTTTGAAGTTTGTTTATTAGCACTTCCATCTCTTTCCACACTCTAAACAAGTGACAAATGTTGTCATTGGCTCATCAGCCGAACGAGTCTGAAGTTGATAGTATGTGCATTTTTTGGATTTGCACTTATTGCACGTAAAGTTGTCTGTGGAAGCTTCGATGTTGGGTTCGTATTTCTGTTTGTCACGAACCTTCTTGTCTTCGATCAATTGCTTCCATTTGTCAGGGCAAATCTCCTGATGACTCATGAATGCGAGTTCTTGTGGTTTGATGTTGCCAGATGTTACGGCACTTGATACATCAGGTTTCTTCAGATTGATATACACCGAACGTAGTCGGTCAATGTAGAGTGTAATGAAGAAGGGATTTGACCACTTTTTCACAATGTTATTTTTAGTCGCATGCTGAATTGTCCAGTTGAATATACCTTTCTCGATATTCGTGGATGCAGTGACCTCCTCGGTGTCACAACTGCTATCATTTAATAGCGCGTGTAGTCTTTTGCGAACTTCGGCGCGAAAATGCTCTGGGAAGGCAATCGAATCAATGGTGGACATAGAATGGAATGGAATCGATGGTTTTAATATAATAAAGCGTATTTTCTTTAATCAATTTTATGGAATGGAATGGAATGGAATCAATCATACGATTCTTCGCTTAATTCAGATTCTATTTCTTGTTCTACAACCGGTTCATCCTGTACCTTTTTCGTTTTTCCGACCCCAGGTTTCTTTATAACTCTTTTCGGCTTAATTGCTCCTTTTTTTGCAACAATTTTATTCACAGGAAGAGGAAGAGGAAGAGGATCATGGCCCAAACCGACGTCAGCGTCGTCTTCGCAATCTTTATCTGACGCATTAGGTGAGTCAGTTGTAGGAGTACCTGATTCAGTTTCCGTTTCCGTTACAAATTCACTTTCAGTAGATTCTGATGTCGGTTTCTTACCACCACCGCGCCCACGCGTTACCCTCTTGCATCTCGGAGTATCTTCCGAATCGTCTTCTATGACAAAACCATCTTTCAAATATCCATTACTCGTCTTTTTATGCTGAGGAATTGATTCCAGTTCATCTATTTCATTTTCATCTTCTGCAACTGTAGCAGAGAGATCTTCGAACCCTCCAAATAGTTTCTCGTATATTTTTTCCCACAGATGAATTGTTAAATTCACTGCATTTTGCTTATCAATTCGGGCAACAAGTGCTATGCTTCCATACATGAGGAGGTTATCAACTGGGGGAGGAAGTTCATATTTGTTTTCTTGTCCGGCTCGTCCATCGGTTTTTCCCCATAGATCGACATATATATACTTTGGAACGGTCGCATCTCCTCCGACACTAGCACTAGTGTTAAATGAATACTTATGCTTGTTCTTGTATCTCCATGTATGGTAACAACTAAACCCTTCAGATGACCTAAATCCGCATTTTTTAGATAACAACAAGGTTAAGTCTTCCAGGGTGGTTTCATTCTTTGGGTCTACAATCGATTCTGAAAGTGTACCTGTTTTAGATACGATAACGATCGTCGTCTTTGTCGCGGCCGAAGTTGACGGTGACATTGGTTGTGTATAGAATACGTAAAATCTTTCTATATTGTTTCGATCATTCATTGTTGCGCTTGATACAGTCACATCACATCACATCACATCACATTACGTCAATATGACATAAACATAGAACAGTAATGATTATAACAATGGCGAACGTTCAGCCTTCCGCTTCCGCTTCTAACTTTCGTTCACAACGGAAAGGTCAAAATGCCAGACAGGCAATGGTGATTTCGGGTCTAAGTACCATTTATCGAAAGAATACAGACACACACTTTATACAATCACAACAGCGAACCGAACCTCGAATTTATTTCTTAGACATCACAATAGAAGAAATGAATAAACTATACCCGAAAATTCACCAAATTATCGAACGAGGGCGTCTTCGACCCAAAGGAACTGAAACATTCTTTGTCTCTAAAAAAATGGAACATTTGATCATAAGTGATGGTGGTATATATGAAATACGTACACATGACGCTACCAAACAACAGAATTTACATGAACGTAATCCGATCGATGGTCAATCTACGACGATGGAAATCAACTACCGAGACAAGAACAACATACCAGTTCTCGTAGATGAAAGTTATTATGAATTGCGAGAGTCATCTGACCGTCGTCATATTATTCCATCAAATCATATTGTCACGCGACACATAAAAAAAGTGGTTAAGATGCATCCAAAATCAATGAACGCATTTGTATTTATATTGAATGAAACTGAGGAGGAAGTCGTTGATTTTTATATGACAACCGAAAACGGGATTGTAACTGGCGGAGGCGGAGGAGGCGGAGGATACGCGGGTATTCCAGATCGTCTCACTCGAACATGTAAAGAAGATATAATTTCGTTCATAGATCAGTTCAAATTATGTTCGTAATATACACGTGAATACGTAGATAATGTGGTGGCTTATTCAAAATATTATATTTTCGGTATGTTTAATCGTGATAATTCATTATTTGTATATTTATTTTGAAACAACATTAACTTCTCCGAAAGTGAAAGATCTAATTCATGGTCCAAAACAGGAATATAAATTATTATTAGAATCAATACGTAAAAACGTAGATACGACTTGCGATGTACCATCATACAGTCCGTCTATTACTATAGACGCAAATCCGAATGAAAATCCGAATGCAAATCCGACAAATTTAGGAATAAATACCAATTCAGATGATATGAAGTCTGATTTAAAAGATTATCTTCGAGAGATTGCTTCAATTTCAAAAGTAGCAATACAAAATACGAACAATTGAGTTAAAGCCAACTCATGTATACTCTATATACATCGTCAAATCGCATTTTCCTATTATACATTCATGATGAATCGATACCATACTCGCGATAACAATAGTCGTAATTACAAGGGACAATCTGTAATGAATTCACATGAATCCGAATGCTTGTTGGCGAGTTTTCCGAATACGCGACTTTCTTATGAAACAACTATTCATAAGAACGACAATCCGCCCTTGTTTACAGGTGGTTATAAATGTTTTATACTCCCAAAAGGGAAACGTTGTATTGCGTGGGTTACAGAATGGAAACGTACAAAAATTGTAGCGATTATTGATATTGTTGGTGCGAATAACTATCAAGGAACCTTGACGCCAGTGATTCGCAAGTTTCATCAAGAGAACGGTTGGTATCCTGGAAGTATTCGCATGTATGATGCTTGCATGGATCATTCACTCGTATATGGTAGTGTATTTGGGGGTGTATTATTTCGATTGCCTTCTTCGATGTCGTCGTATGATAAGACGTTTTTTTCGATTCATACGGTTTACTTCTATAAAGGAAACCCGATTCCGTCATTATCATTGTCTGGTCATGTTCGATTATGTGAGCGTATATTTGACGAATGCGATATTCGTCAGACCGCTTATACCAAACAGAATAGTATTGTATTTGGATTACCTATATTATGTCATATTGATAAGGATATACATGCAATCGCAGCTCAGTTACCGTATCCTGTATTCGCAATTCAGTACCGTTTTGAAAATAATACCAAGGTGTATCAACGCTTGTTTCAAATAGGCGAGGAAAGAAACGAAAAACCGGCGCCGCATACGCCACAGATCCTACAAGCTCCACTGCATCCACCAGTGCATCCACCACCACCACAATCAAGACGTAGTGAATTTGTAGCACCGAACGATGACATGCTTACGAATATCCAAGCGGTATTTATGGTGCGTCCAAATATTCAAAATGATATTTATGAATTGTTTGTCAGGTCTAGTAATCATCGCGCCAATGAATTCGTATTTCATAACTTCGCGCATATATCCGGATATAAAACAAGTGTTATGATGAATCGTGTATTCCGAAATATAATCGAAAATGAACGACTAGACGCACAAGAAGAAAGTGAAGATGAGGCTGAGTTCGAAAATATGGATCCAGACAAGTACGTTTCACTTCACAAGGAATTCTTAATGATGTGTCGATTCAACAAGCGGTTTTGTCGTTGGGTTCCTATCCAGTTTTTATCAGAACAATCTACATCAATGTCTCAAGTAATCATGGATCAACAAGTAAAACAACACGAGTTGCGGTATTTGAAATATCAACGCAAATGAGTATAAACCTAAATTATGATGTATATTATATTATATTCATGTCGCGTATTACTCGCTCGGTCTCTCTTCATCGCCTATATCCCGAATACTTGTCTACAAATATTTCGAAGGTATTTCAAGAATGGAATAAATGTATACCATATATTCGCCCATGCTATGCTGTCACACCGGCATCATCTCCTGATCTTGTTTCACTTCTGCGCAACCAGCGAATCCCGATGATTTGTCATAATGCGCGAGAAGTGAAACTGGTCAATGATTCAGGATTAGTAGTAGTAGATGGAAAACGGATAGGAAATCATGAATGTATTATTCGAAGTAGTAAACATGCGGCAGGCTTGTCATCCGTTCCTGTCTGGATTCATACCAAGATTTCAAATGAAGGAATTGACCAAACACGAGAAATGTTCGAATACATATGGGCAAACAAATACATTCTCAACGGGATTGTCTTTGATATTTCCAATTTCACTCATCCGATACAATCTATACCTCCTCCCATGTATAGTTACAAAGTTGCGATGGATTATATCTTTAGAAATATTGTTTACCCGTTTCAGAAAGAATATGGAATTTCGACCCCGGCAATTATGATCGATGGACGAAGACATATTACACAAATGCGACATTTGTCCGAACTACATGAATACGGATTGTCATATATGAATAAAACGAACACATTATATAATCGGTGCCCTGATTTATCTTTAATTGTCGATTCATTGTTTGATTCGTCCTGTACCATTCCCATAAATAAATAGTAACATGGTGCGTATATATCTCTTCATTTATATATATTCGTGTATATAAATGAATGCATATGAATATTTAGTGAGTGCTTACCATTATGAGTTTTCTAATCTTAATATTTTAGAATGCGGGTCTTGTCAAAATGGTTTAGAAACAGAATCATTCCGAACTAACAACAATTGTTATTACATTGAAGCTAATCCGACCGACTATAATAACATGCTCAACCAGCCGAATGTAAATAAAAAAAATATATTTAATATGGCATTATACAATAACAATGGTAGAATAAAATTTACTTTGACAAGTCATTCCGGAAATTCAAGTATACAGCATTCCGAAGTACACGTAAAAGAGTTATTAGGTTATGGTTCAACGTTTAATGATATTGAGGTTGAATGTTTTACCTATCCATATTTTATTAGAAATATAATCAAAAAGCCGATTGATGTACTAGTGTTAGACATTGAAGGTGGTGAATGCGCAGTATTACAAACGATGAAAGAGTTAAACCCGTTAGAATGTCCCAAATTTTTTGTCATTGAAGCTGGATATGATTGGCCTGAACGTAAAACCCTTTTGACTGAACTTGGTTATACGATCGATTTTTATCAGTTCAATAATGTATATCTCACACATTCATCATTCAATGTGAATAAAAATGAAAATTTTATTCGTAAAATAAATAATGAAAATAGACAATTCGTATGGAATAATAATGTAATTTTTGTAAATGATTTAGTGTAATGTCATATTGTAACAATACGTTTCTTTTAATTTTTGTTAATTTATATTTGTATATATAATAACTGTAATGTTGAACTCTGAAAAGCAAAATTCACCCATCATGTCTGGTGGCGCCAAGCGCAAAATCCGTCTTGGTAGCGAGCATATGAATCTTCAGCCGTCCGCCCCGATCAGCGGGCAGAAAATGCGTAAAATCAAGCCTTTTGTATTTAAAAACCAAAAGAAGTATTTAGACAGGTTACATTCGTCTCCTTGCCGTTCAAAAACACAGAAGAAGTGCAATAGCCGCAAACTGAGACAAAGTTGCAAGTATGCTCGTGGAACCAAGCGTTCGTTCTGCCGCAGGCGTACAAACAAGAATTACCGGTCGTAAGAATCCTTCCACGACCCATTTTAGCTTTTATTATAAGTATTCAAATACTAATAATATCATAGTATAGTATATCATACTACAATGTCGTTACAATATATGCGTTCAAATCCTTTGGCGGAACATAACTCCGGAATTGCATTATCCAGTAAAGAATTACCACCTCAGGCAGGCGGTACTGGTAATATGTATCATGGACAAGGTGGCCGTGCGTTTATTCAGGGTGGAGGTGGAATGAGTCAGTTTCATTCATTCGCGGGTGATGGTCCAGATAATGCATATGCTCGTGGATCGTATGCGCCAGTGACTGTTGGATGTAACTCAGTTACACGCGGTGGACGCCGCCGCCGTAGTGGCAGTAAGCGTAAGCTGCGCCGTAAGACAAAGACGAAACGCAGTAAAAAATGCAATTGCGATATTATTACTGGGTTTGGGGGTCGCCGTCGTAGTAAATCAATGTGCAATAAAAAGAATTGCCAGCGTCATTCTCGTTCTCGTTCTCGTAAATACAAACAACAAGGCGGCAGTGGGTTCGCAAACGCGGCATATTCTATTGGAGGTGCGAATACGGGAGTTGGACGAGACACGTCCGCATTAGCAAATCCGGCACCTTATACCGCATACAATAGTTGTCACCCGGTCGCATAAATATAAAATATAAATGAAATCGTGAATATCGAGATTATTCACGTTATTCTTCTAATCGAATCAAGCATTTCCCATTTGTTTTCGGAATGGTTGATTTCATCTTGTTTTTTGCGCTTTGTTCTGTAGTGACCGAGAGAATTCCAGTTTCTTCATCGATTTCAATGATGTCTGCGTCTGCCAGATCAGCTTCTCTCGAATGAGCAGCAGCAGTAGTCGCCGCTGCTGCTGCCTTGGGTGGCGTGTATTTCACTGTCCAGTTGTTTTTATAATACCCTTCGGTATCAGTCATCATAATACGGTATCGCTGTTTGATGTAATAGGTTTGGCGTTTCAGCCACTGGCTGCGAAATACATCCTGTGGGTCAATGATGTCAATCACAAGAGGTGATGCATGTTTCACTCGCAGGATACGACCCACCGACTGACAGACATCCGTTTTAGGTGATGCCATTATGAGTGTTGTAAGTGTTTTGATGTCTAAGCCTTCCGACGCCATCGCATATGTCGCAATAATCACTTTCTTACTCTCACTCAGTTTCAATGCGGCTTCTTTCATTCCACCGACATAATACCCAACCGTCGCGATTTTGCGGTGTTCAATCGCATCGTGGAAGTATTCAAGTAGCGATCGATTATGTGCAAGAATCATCACCTGTTGATCTGGATTCGTCGCAAGCTCGTTCTGTAGAACATCTAAGATAAACTCGCTGCGTCGGTTATAGTTACACACTTTAGATATCATAGTGCTAAATTTAGGATTGCCGCGATAGTCATATTCTGTTTCATTGAACTCCGCATCATCCACCTTGTATTGAATTCCCTTGACGATGACTGCGTGGCTCGTCGTATCGTTTTTCTCCTTATGAACTACATCTCCTAAGAAATGCTTGAATACCTTTGTAAGCCCGTCTTTTCGCACCATTGTTCCCGAGAGACCGAGTGTGTATTTTGTTACCACCTTCATCATACACCGACAGAATACTTCCGCGGACATGTGATGACATTCGTCATATACAGAGAGACCGAATGAATCAAACAAATCTCTCGGATACTCCTTCATGGAAAGAGATTGGAGCATTCCGATCACGATATCTTTATCGTCGATGTCTAGAATTTGCCCTTGAATCATTCCGACGCGTGCGGCGGGCAAGAACTGTTGAATTCTCTCGATCCATTGATTCAAAAGGAAACTTTTATGGACAATCACAAGTGTTTTCATTCGAAGGCGCGATATAATATTAAGCGCCATCACTGTTTTTCCTTTCCCTGGATCCACGTCGAGCAGCCCGCCACCACCCATTCCAGCATTCTCAGGTTTAGTGACTTGTTGAATGTATTTATCTACGATGACGTTTTGGTATTCACGCATTTCGCCAGAGAATACGAGAGATTCTGATACTGGAACGCCAGGAGGGATCCGAGATTCTTCTGGAAGGCCGTATATTTTTGTTCCATAAAACCGAGGAATATATATCTTTTTAGAACATTCGCGGTAAATTGGGAATTTAGGGGGTTGTACTGGAGCTTTAGGAACATACGCACCAACGGTGAGTTCATCTCTCAGTATCTTTAGATCCTCGGCGTCCATACATTCTTTGAGAAGAGTATAACCTCGTGGTCCATAATAGGTAGAGACGGCAGAAACAGTAATGGGCACCGATGCGGTCATTTGTGTAGATTAAAAATAAACTCTCCGAGAGATTTCAATTGTATCGAAGGTTAGTTTTAGAATAATATATAGTATAATAGTAATAACATTCTATTTGGTTTATATATAGGCTATATTCATTCAATGGATACATTCAATACACTCATGCGTCAAGAAAAGCAACACGAAATGGTGATTTTCGTCCTTTTGATATTGTATATTGTATTTACGCCGTCAGTCCCTCCTGCATTGGCAGAATATGCGGAAAGCACTATTGGACAAGTTATCGTGATCATTCTCGCCATCACTCTCTTCTTGAGCACTAACCCGGTTGTGGGTATTTTAGGATTCTTAGCCGCGTATGAATTTATTCGCAGGGCTAGTCGCGTAACTGGCGTCTATGGCATTGAAACATTCTCTCCGACAGAAGAGAAAAAGAAACAGATTATGACGGCTATGAACCCCGCACCGGTAAAGACACTTGAAGAAGAGCTCGTCGACAGCCTTGTTCCAATTTCACCAAATGATAATATCGGATTGACTGATGGTGGTTCGTTTCAACCTGTACTTGGACCATTGTACGGTGCAGTTGAACCCGATTACCAGGGGGTCATCTAATTCGAATCTGCCGATTCATTTCATTACGTATCGCAAACGATATATATTGTTTGTGATACACTACTACGCAATAGTATTTTGTAGTTATAAGCCACTCACTCCGCCACCGCCGCCGCCACGCTGCCCCATTACTACTCCTGACGAACTCACTTTATTCCCAATTCGGTTGAATATAAAACGGAACAGGTAAAATAGAATTGCTGCGATCACTAATCCAAACATTGTACCAATAAGTGTTCGAAAGATGTCATTTTGTAAGATAGTTTCCCAATTCAAACCAACCTTACTGAGATCTAATTCCGCCATACTACCGAGTTCACCATTATTCGCTGCTTGCTGATATAATACTGTACCATCTTCGCCGGTGGGATTACACTTGATGTAGATATCACCACTACCTTTCGCATTATTTGCACCACGCTTATTGTAATAATACATGTTTTTCGGCATTTGATTTTCACTAATTGGTTCTGTTGTCGTGATTGCAGTATCACGACTTGTGTCATTTAAACTTGCCAATGAATCGCGAAATACTAGAATTGCATCTTTTTTGTGATAGACGATATAATTATATACACCTGTGTATTGTGGCAATAAATGACGGCCGACATATGTAAAGAATCCTTCTTTCGGGATAAGGTTTCCTAAATTGAAGTTATTCACATCAGACACGTACTTTCCACCACTTCTCGATCTACTCGGAAGATTCTGAAGAATAGTGTTCATAATATCTGAACTCTGCTTTCCAGCTCCATTACCGATATTGATTGGAATCGAGACAATTAAATTGCGCCCATCTGAACTGGAATGATATGCGAGAAGCTCTGCATCAGCAAGAGCACCGTCGTAACGATGTAGCGATGGTTGGTAAATATGGATATGCTCCACTTTATAGTCTACCCCATTGTATTTTGCAGGATATAATCCTCCGCTGCCACTATCATATGGAATGCTCAAGTAGGATCCTTTGTGAAATACATTACAGGTACTCGTATTGTATTGGTATGAAAAATTACATGTTGACGAACATGACCTATCTTCTTTTCGCATAATATCAGATGTCAAATTTACTGGCGCATCTCGATTTGATTTTTGTTTCGATGACATTTGGTTTATTTATACCTTCTTATGCGTCTTTGTATTTCTATATATAATATTATATATAATTTATGTATATGGAAATCGTATGAAACTAACACGAAATAAGATACGAAAGATACGAAAACAACAACATCAAAGTGTTAGAAAATGGAAAAAAGCGCGAAATTCAATCCGGAGGAAGGTTGCGACATTTAGACGAAGTCCGCAGGATCTCATTTCGAAACGGAGAAACGTATTCAATAAGACCTTGAAAAAATATATTCCGATTCCAGTCTTGGAGTATTTGAAGGATAAATATCTCAATATGCGCCGAATGCGACGAAAACAACGACGGATGAAGATGATTGGTGGTGAAGGTGAGGGTGATGCTGGCGCTGCCGAAGCTCCCGCCGATGCTCCTGATGCTGAAGCTCCCGCCACTGAACCTGCTCCTGAAGCTCCTGCTGCTGAGCCTGCTCCTGAAGCTGATGCTACCGCCACCGAAGCTCCTGCTGCTGATGCCACCACCGAAGCTCCTGATGCTGATGCCACTACCGAAGCTCCCGCTGATGCCACCACCGATGCTACCGCTGCTGATGCCGAAGCCCCTGCGCCAGCTGATGCTACCGCTGCTGAAGCCGAAGCGCCTGCTGCTGAAGCCGAAGCTCCTGCTAATGCGGATGATTCCACTGCCAAAAGTATTGCTATTGCTGCTATATCCGCTGCAAAAGCGTCAGATAAGACCGCCAACGCTGGTGAAGCCGGTAAAGAAGGAACCGAGGAAGCCGCCGGTAAAGAAGGAACTGAAGAAGCCGCCGGTAAAGAAGGAACTGAAGAAGCTGGCGGAAAAGAAGGAACCGAAGAAGCCGCCGGCAAAGAAGGAGCTGACGAAGCAGGTAAAGCAGGTGCTGAAGGCGAGAAGAAGAAAGGCGGTGGTTTTAGTTTAGGACCGGAGATTCCTGGTGATATTTCTATTCACAGTGAGACACACGAGTTGAAAGACTTGAAATTAACATGGAAGTTAGTCGAATTTTTAGTGAAGAGTTGTATTCCATATTATGTACAATTAGAACTGAAAGGTAAATTATTGAACAAACATGATACAGATATTTTTGATGTCCGCCGTATATTATACGGGAAATATGTCACAGAAGAAAATTTCAAAAAAGCTGGAGACAAACAAAAATTATACTTCAAATCTGGAACAGAAGTTGGCATTGCTGATGGGGATTCAATAAGTAGTGAAAATAATACCGACATATTTATTTTTACAGGGGAAAAAGTATCATTTGATCCAAAATCGAAAGAGAATTCTATAAAACTAATTACAGCACCAAAAACACCGAATGAAAAATCATTTGTAGTCACTGATTCAAAACGATTATATCAACTGGCAGGGGATAGTCCATCATCAATAGATAACATGGAAGATGTTGGTATATTAGGAGGAAATTCTATAGACATTAGTGAGTTTAGATTGCAAGTTGCCCCCCTGTCAGAGGCTGATTTGAAAAATGCGGTTGCTACTGCTTCATCCGATGATGGAGACAAGAAGAAACGTAAAAAGATTGTAACAGATGACACAAACAGTTATGTAGTCAACTTATCTATGGGATGTAAAGTAACATCAATTCAAACTTTACGGAAATCTCTCGAAGTTGCCCGTATGGCTCTTGAAGACGAAGACGACGTTTCCAAAAAGGAGGCTATGGATATATTCAAAATGATCAATGGATTATTGCAAAATCCAGAGTTCGCCAAGAATGACGGATTCGATGACTTTAAGGAACAAGTATTCGGATTTACATACAAGATACCTGGTACCGAGAGAAAGTACGGAATCGCGCAATTGATGTCATTTTTTGAGCAAGAAAAAGATAACCTTCCAAAGGATCTAACAAAGGAATTCTTCAAGATGCTTACATTATTGGGTCATGGTCCAGCCGGTGAAAATGGCGCATGTTTGGCATTTGATCGTCCTCAATCGCTCGAAGTAATTGAATACACGAAAACGCTTGCAAATGGAGATATTGTTACAACGAAAAAACTTGGAAGTAAAACAAATCTCGATGGATTTGGAGACGAATTAGATAAACTAAATGCTAGTAATGAGCCAAAAGAGGAAGACGAGAAAAAAGAAGGCGATGCTGAAAAAGAAGAAGGTGATGCTGCGAAGAAAGAAGAAGGTGATGCTGCGAAGAAAGCAGAAGGTGATGACGCGAAGAAAGCAGAAGGTGATGACGCGAAGAAAGCGGAGGGTGATGATGCGAAGAAAGCAGAAGGTGATGCTGCGAAGAAGGCGGAAGGTGCTGCTGCGAAGAAGGCGCCAGCAAAAGCACCAGCAAAAGCGCCCGCACCCGCACCCGCGCCTGCCAAATCTGCGGCTAGCCAAAAGCAAGCAGCAACCGCTATTGCAATAGCAGCAGTATCTGAAGCACAAGCTAACGTTGATAAACCAACTGCCGAACATATTTCAGTAAAAGAAATACCAAAAGAACCATTACCACCATCTCAAGAAGTCGTTGCGATCAATAAACTATACGAAAAGTATCCCAAAAAAAATGAGAAGGTAAAACGATTATTAGAACTAAGGCGGTTTTTTACTACTGAATTTAAAAAAATAATACCATTACTGATAGAAATATTTACAAAGTCAGTAGAATCACAAAAAGCATGGAAAGACGGCGGTTCAAATAAAAGTACACCAATTAATCTTTATCAAACTACAAAGCAATTCAAAGAAACAAAGGCTAATTTAGATAAGCAGCTCGCACAATTAAAGAATAGTAATAATTACAGATTTATCAAACATCGAGAAAAATATACGGATGAAGTTGTTAGTGAATTTAACCCATCCATAGTATTCGCATTTGGTGAGAGTAGAGATCTTTTGATTAAAATGTGTAAATTGATTGATAAATACGCGTGGGCCATGAGTCAAATTAATGAAGCATATGAATATTTTAATGATAATCAAAAAATGAAAGGAGGCGTATTTGGTGTTCCATCACAAGAAGACGTGGTGCGAACCTTTAATAATCAAATTAGTACATTCAAATATAAATTAACGGACCTAGATAAGGAAGCGGAATATACAAACCAATTGGAGCAGCAACTATTACCTAATAATTGATAAAATCGGAAATCACGAATATTGTGATTTTATCAATTAATTTCGACTGATCAAAACGGCAAATACCGGAGTGACGCGCTATCATACGCGGTAACCTTGAAAGCATCATTGTAACCTTCGACATATACAGTGTCACCAGTGCTTACATTATTGCATCCATATTCATTCGTACCGCTCTTGCCATTCACGGTCACTGGTAATTTTATTGCGTTGTTCTTATCGCTTAATGTGTAAAACTGCCATTTATCTCGGTTGGTGAATAATGGACGCCCGATGAGCGGAAGTATCGTTTCTTGTCCGCTACCGCTGCCATTACGCGTAAGAATACCGACTTGACGATACGTTGTATCTACTGAACGTGTTGGAACATTGATGCGGACGCCGCCACCGCCACCACCACCACTGTATCCACCATGTTCTCCATAATGAATTGTATCAACACCGCCTCTGATATCGTAAATAGGTCGGGTTGCGCCGACAGAGTTATCGCGGAGTGGTGGGACATATGCATTTAATAGAACATCCTGGTTTGATGATGGTCCGCCAATTCCGAAATCCAACGAATTAGCTAACGGATCGGTCGATTCTAACAACACTGGACCGTGACTGTGACCGTGACCGTAATGCGGTCCATGTGCGCCACCAAAAAATCGCGAATGTGCATAAATACCAACAACAATCACAACAACCGAAATGATGACAAGCGTGACATTTTCAAAACAAAATACACCAGGAGGACATCTTTTTACCATTGTTAAATTACTAATATTAAATAATGCTAAACGCGGTAAGGGTTAGTATTATTATATGCCGTTATTTATTTTTACTAATTATGGTATTATTTTTTTTTCATGTTATTTGATCCTTCTTTGTTTCCTCCTGGAGTAGCAAACCCTTTCAACATCTCGGTAATACCTCCAATACCACCATTACCGGTGATCTGTTCCATGAATCCCTCTGCTGATTTCAATAATGGACCCATTTCTTTCATGTTTTGCATTAACATTTTTTGCTGGTTCATTAACGACTTGGTTTGATCTGTTAATCCACGCACACCATCTTCGCCGATGATATTTTCGATATTATCGTATGCTTGTTCAAGTGTACTTGCATAGTCAATACGATTAGCCGTGCCATCAGTATTATCGTCGTCTTTTTCATTTCCATTATAATTAGCGGGTGACAGTTTTGTCATTCCTTGTTTATCCTTTTTGGATTTCACTGTAGGTAACGTGGTGTTTCCATCTTTAATCTTTTCACTATCTTTCTTTTCACTATCTTTCTTTTCACTGTCTTTCTTTTCACCTTCAGTACTTCCACCTCCTCCAGTACTTCCACCTCCTCCAGTACTTTCACCTCCTCCAGTACTTTCCTCTTCTTTATCTTCACCCTCTGTCTTATCTTTTTTGATATTCGATTTACCTTCCTTTGTTTTCATACCTTCAGTCACACCAGGTGCACCAATCATTTCAAACACGAATACAGTAACAAACGCCGTTAGAAGTACAATAATCATATTTTTACTAAAGTAAGACATTATCAACCCAATTAATGCCATAAGCACAACAGCGTTAATGTTTTCATTTGCAATATAACGCAATATACTTAAGAGTACAATAACCAAACTGCCATATAATACAAATTTATTCTGGAAAAATGGTGAGGATAATAAACGACCCAAATTTGGCAACATTAAATATTTCTTCAATAATGATAATATATATTTTAAGAATATAATAAAATTGAAAGTATATAGAATTATTGGGATAATATATGTATCAATAATTGCATATGTCGCGCTATGAGTTAGGATTATGCCAAAAATTTAATAGAGAGATTCATGGGTTTAATGAAAATACAAGTTCTCCAGAAGTAGATGAGCATTATATTTGTTTGTATACATTTCCATTCAAAAATACGTTCAAAGATTATATAAACTTCGCAAAATGTTATGGCGCCACGGTTGAAATCGTCAAACCCATCTGGTTATACCCCGGGAATGAAATGGTTGGAATATACAAAACATTTTGGTTGCGTATATTCCAACGAATGTGTCGAAAATGGGTGGCGAATCGACGATATGCACGGTCAACCCAATTATTCACATACTTACTAAAACGCGAATACACTAAAATACATAAATAAGACGGTTTGGATCGTTGGATTGATCTTTTTCTTCCGAATCACTGCCTTCTTCGTGATCGTTAGCTTCTTCTTCGGTTTCCTCGTCTTCCTCTTCTGCGTATTCATCTTCTTCGTCGTCATTTGCGTCCTCTTCCATGTCATCATCATCTTCATCGTCGTATTCTTGATCCTCGGCATCATCCTCGTCATCTTCAGTGTCTTCGGCCTCATCATCGTCGTATTCCTCATCAGTGTCTTCGCCGTCATCGTCATCCTCATCGTCGTCGTCCTCATCGTCGCCGTCATCGTCGTCCTCATCGTCCTCATCGTCGTCCTCATCGTCGTCCTCATCTACCTCAGTATCATCATCGTTTTCTTTTGTTTCATTCGAATTTTTATCATCGTCCATGAATGTTATTTCATTTATTTTATCAACGGCAACACCAATAATTGTATCCACATTCATTAATTTGTCATAACTAATTCTCATTTTTTTTAGTAACCCTCCAATGCGCTTCTTATCTTTCACCAATTCGGCCATCATTTCCGATGACACACTATTTTTTGAATGAATACGTTTCTTCGTCATATTTTCGCGAATCAGATGATTCAAGTGGCGATAAATTTCATCTAAAGAATGTAATTGTAATCTATGCTCATCTACCATTTTATCAAATAACTCTTTCGCTTTCATATACACCGACAGTAAATGCTTATTATACTTCAAATTATGTTGTAATGTAAGCATCTTTTTCACAATTTTACGTTTTGCATCATTTTCATTGGCTCGAAAATTTCGTATCGCGTTATCATTCATAGCTAAAAAATCGGAATCACCGAATGTCTTATCACCTTTTTTCTCTATTTTCATTCGTCTAATGGTATATTACTGTTATTATAACATTAGAATAAAAACATCCAGACGTACACGACGTGGATTATTTATAATTTTTCTAGTTTATTCCACCAACTACACGGTTTATGCCAAAATTCAGTATAAAAAATATCTCCATTGCAGAAAAACGCCGCACTATAACTATAAGAACTCGCAGAGGTAACAAGTATGTCCGCCATTGTCATTCCGAGATAGGTATCTTCGTTCGAATCGTTGATATGAAGCATCACATCAGGACCAAGAATCTCGTGTCCGCTAATATTTGCAAACTTCTCTTCGGTACCCTGTGAGTAAATATGAAACTGAATACGATTGTTACTGTCTTGCTTGATATATTTATCTCGGATCGTCATTAGCGACTTGATATAATATTCGTTCGTATACTCTTCGCCACCATTCGGGCGTGTGTCGTCGCAATTGGGACGACGGATATGTGCTGCGAGATGATGCGTATACGTGCGATCACCGTCAGGAATACGATACAATCGAGGACGGTCGCGAACACTGTTCTTATTCTGCCAATAATAATCCTTGATTCGCGCCATGCTTTTACTCTTCATGCATTTATCAATATTTCTCTCGACATAGTTGAATATATCATAAAAATCAGGCGTAAGAATATTCTGGATCGTTTTATCTGCAATAGCATCATCATAATTCAAATAATGTGGCTTGATGTTCATTAGTGTTTCCAATTTTTGAATATAATTAGGATCATCCGTATAATTATGCGCCATCTTATTCGGTGTTCTGTATATAAATGTCGATTCTTCGCATTCTTCCGCATAAATACACGTCCACACGAAACGTTGGAATTGAGCACCAAGACCGTCATCGAATGGGATGGTTGAATAGTATCGTTTCTTTGTAGGTACAATAAGCGGTGCACCAATAATATTCGAGTCGGGCAATGTGGAAGATGACGGTGGTGTGATAAACTGGCTTTCATTATTCAGTTCGTATGCGTTAGGTTGCGTTTGGTCATTTCTTTCTGATGTTAGACGACCGATATGCCGATTCGTAAGGTGATTGTAAAAACCGGACAAAAACCCCATTTGCATCCATCGGTTCGCATAATCCATCTCGAAGAATTGATTTGGAGTATCATAATTGCCAACGGTTAAAATTGCCGCTACATCGATTAGAGATGGACGGAAACTGTAATGCGGCCAATAATGACAGTTACCGTAATCAAAATTACCATTAGCCTTATACTGATGAAGTGCTACTTCATGTGCCATTTTTCGTAATATTTTGTGACCCTGAATCTTGTAATCACGGATCGTCTCGCCATAATTTCTATTATAAAGGATTTGACGCACATTATATCCCGAGTTTCGCGAATCTATCATCATTTGCATTGGTTTATACACATAGCTCCCCGGTGTATGAAATAGAAAATCGTCCTCCATATGAATCCAGTATTCGGGACGAAGTTCATTCAGTTTATCCCAAATAATTTTCATGCTAGGACGATGCCCCTTTTCTGCAGGAGTTTTCATATAATAATCGATCCATGGGTACTCCTTCTGCATTTTATCGCGGTCTTCTTCACTGGAATTATCGTCAACACAATACCAGTAATCTACAATGTTGATATCCGTCCACATATTCAATATAGAGTTCACTGTCTGTTGAAAAAGATCAAAACGTTTGCATGTAGTAAAGGTAATAATAACACGAGGGTTCATTTTACGGTCACGGTTTATAACCGCAATTGACGGTTGTTGTACTGGTATATTTTTATCCAAATACGGCAATTTATCAGTCGATCTCGATAGACGATATTCGCTTTTAGTATCGTCGCCAGAAACTTCTAACAATTCGCATGGCGCGCATAAAGCTGGGCGCACTTTGGTAAACAGTTGCTCCCATGTCTCAAAATCGTCATTACTGTAACTGTCGTTTTTTGCTGCAACAATCGCAAGATAGTGATCTACAGTATAAAACAACCGCAGAACTTCAGCAGGTGAGTCTTCATCGAGAAACTGATAGTAAAATCGGAGATTATTGTAGGTAGACGTCAAGAAGTGATACGCCATAATATTATGACGAAGAATCGTCTTACAGCATTCATATCCACTACGTTTGTCTGAAATATAAAAAGCCGAAATAGAATTGTTATACTCGATGATGTCATGATATTTATCAGTGGTCAGAAATAGCTTATGCTGTGGAAACTTGTTATAATCCTTATATTTATGATAAAGCGCGTTTACCATAACATGATTACCGTCTGCGCGCAGAATTTCCATGACGGATGCAACACCTTCTATACGCTCTTCATCATATTCCATTGTTTTACAGTAATATTTCAGCGAGTTATATTTATCACCCTTCTTGTTGTACAAATCACCAAGACAAAGTGCACTGTAATATTTTTCCTGTGCCCAATTATTTTGATTGAGAACCCGTTGGTACCATTCGATCGATTTGTCAATATATGCTGGTCCAGCGTCCATCCAACTTTGCGCGCAGTAAAACGAATATCTCTCGGCAAGAGCGCGATCACCGCCATCCCCCATTTCTTGATGAAACCCACGCTCGAGAACAGCCGCATCATTGATGTATTTATTCGGGTCTTTATTACGACTACCACTTCTACCAGACTCGACGTAATAATCGCCTTGAATCGCGAGCGAGCTTTCTTCTTTATCTACGCACGCAATATACTCGTGAAGCACGCCGACAAAACGCCATCTTTTCCGGTTATTCACAATCAAGGTTCGCAAGTATACGAAAGATTGACCCAATTTCAACTGGTAGGCATCATGTGTAAGCTCACGTGGCATGCGAAAGTCTCCGTGTATGCTATCATCTGCATCAAATATGAAGAGATAATCTGTTTTATTAAACGCCATTTGAAGTGATAATGTACGATTGAAGCCGAAATCACGCCATTCTACTTGTTCAATGTGTCCAGGAATACCTTTTTCCTTAAAAAAGGCGCGAATCAGATCCATTGTATTATCGGTTGACCCAGTATCTGAAATAAAATATGCATCAAAATCAACATAAGAGCATAAATTTTGAAGTGTTTTTACGATAATATGAGATTCATTTTTGACAATCATATTCAAGCAAATTGTATAAGATTTAGAATGTTTTCGAGGTATCGTCAACTCGACGGAAGGTGATTCATCCTCGTTGCTTATTTCAGTAATCAACATCTGAGATATACATTTAATATATCGTTGTTTTTAGGTCTCTTTTTATTTTACTATGATATAGTAGCATTCTACATTTCATTTCATTTCATTTCATTCCATTTCATATGTCTTTTACACGATTTCGCGACGATCCTGACCGTGTGAAAAAGCAACTTCAACAATCTACAGATGTTGGACGATACACGTTAAATGTACCAGGACCTGGTGATAAACCTCTTTATATGGAAGATCCGTATGTCCGTGCTCAAATGTGGGCTGGTAATATTATGACAAATTCGATTGATGTTGAAACTGAGTTGTTTGGTTTATCACGAAAATTAAATCGTGATTCTGCAGAGAATTATCATCATGATTCGCGTGCATCCATTGCATCACGGACAAACGAAGTCATACAGTGTCCGGTTCGCGGCGGTAGTGCAGTAGAACAATCTCGCGCAACCCACCCCGCATGGATGCTGCGTGACGTTGAACGGGACAACTGGAAAATGCTTCATTTTGATCCTCAAGAAAACGTATTTATGCCATTTTATAATAACTTGAACACGCGCATTATTGAAAAGGATCGGTTTGTTCCACAAGGAACCGTTCCAGGTCTATCCGATGATACTTATTATAGTGTTCATCCGGGGAATATGAATCCCGAAGCAGCAGAAAGGGAAGCAAATTTGGAAGGAATGGCCGGTGGACGACGAACAAATGAACGCGGTTTAGGCGAAGGTTTCGCATCACATAACGGAAATGGAATACATAATGCGGGAGATATGCGTCAATTTAGCGGAATAAGCGCATTGTTTTCGTAATACAAGAATATAGAAGTAAATATTATATGTATTAGAATAATATATATAATACGGTAATATAACAGGGTTAATATAGTACGATAATATAAGTGTAAATCAATGGCTGAAATCGCATTAATATTAGGAAGCCTTGGAGCAGCTTATATTGCTTCAAATCGTAATAATGGACAAAACGGGTCGAAAGAAGGTTATCGAAACACGAGTACGAATCAGTCTAGGTATCTTCCAAATACAAACATACCAACAACAAATTATCCAGTGATCCGGCCAAACACCGGATCGAATGTCAATGAATATAAGAATGCAAATGCGGCTACCGATCGTTATTATGCTCGTGGCGTTGATTTTGATAAAATGTCCGCAGGTGTTGCCGGTGGTGTCGGTGGTGTAGGCATTTTACGCGGTATACCCGAAAGAGGTCGTGATAATTCAAATGATAAGAATGACTTTATTTCAACCGCGGCTACGACATCGTCAACATCGAGTATGCTAGGTAATTTAGATACACAATTCGGCGATAATTATAATAAAGATGGATTTACTTCTCTGTTAGGGACTAAAATAGACCCATCCACGTTTACCCATAACAATATGGAACCCTATTATGGTGCAAAAGTTCGCGGAATCACGGCAGGCGCGAATATGCATGAAAACGTCTTGGATAATAAGGTCGGTAGTGGATCGCAATTTTTCTCTAAGACGGAGCAAGCGCCTCTGTTTCGTCCACAAGATAATATGCATTTACCAAATGGTATGCCAAACCAGAATGATTTTTATCAATCCCGAGTACTTCCAAGTATGAAGATCTCTAATGTGAAGCCATGGGAAGAAGTGCGCGTTGGCCCGGGGTTGGATCAAGGCTACAGCGCACAAGGCGCGCTTGGATTTAATTCTGGAATGGAAGCGCGAGAGAAATGGATGGATCGCGGTGTCGATGAATTACGTGTGAAAACCAACCCCAAGTTGTCGTATTCACTTGACGGACATCAGGGTCCAGCCGCACATTATGTCCAGAATGCACCTACTGCGGAAACTTTAGGCCGTATGGAAAAACATCTTCCCGACACTTTCTTTGTAAATACTCCGGATCGTTGGTTTACAACAACTGGAGCAGAAAAGGGTGAAACGCAACGCGCAACTGAAATCGATCGTGAAAGTAACCGTCAAACGACAACGACCGAATATTTTGGCGCGACGGCACCGGCTGATGGTGGCGCTGCAATGTATGCGCCGAAGAATTTCGAAGATACTCGTCGCCAAACATACGACGGTAAACCGATTATTAACCCTTATGCCGCTGAGAAGAACACTGCCACAGAGGCGGATTTCGGCAGAATGAGTTATAAATTAACACATAACAATCGGACAACCGTACGTCCAAATGAAATGGGTGGAATTCACGGCGCACTCAAAGCAGTTGTCGCTCCTTTACTAGACGTTCTCAAGCCGTCTCGTAAGGAGAATGTTGTAGGAAATGCTCGAATGTACGAGAATGCGCGAATGCCGGTTCCCGCCGCTGTTACAGCCACATTCAACCCAGCCGATCGTGCGCCAACCACAATCAAAGAGACTACCGTTGGGCTGGTTGGGTTTGACCATTTGAACGTGGAACGCCAGGCCGCAGCAGGTTATTTAATCTCTCAGAATACCCCGATCGAGACAGAACGCGCAACAACCAGTACTGATTATTTAGGATCTGCTGGTGGTGGTGTTACCCGTATGGGAAATGGACTCTATAACGCTGCTTACAACCAGCGCAATAATGTCAATAAGACATACAAAAACATTACCAATCATGGTTCAATGTCACTGTTTAATTCGAATACAAACGTTCAGATCGATCGGTTAGATGCGGATCGTCTCAATAACCGTGCGACTGTTATGACAAATGCACCTTCCTCTATTCCGAGTATTGATATTTATGGTAAGATGACGATGCCCCAAAGTTACGATGAAAGTAAGTTGAACGAGAGAATCCAACCGGATATTTTGAATGCATTTAGACAAAACCCATATACGCACAGCCTTCAGACGTATTAACCGAATTCAAATCCCATAAATCGGAATATTATGATGACAAAATTATTAATCCATCATAATATAAGCAATAGTTATTTTTATAACAGTATAAATTAGTATACCGACCTATAATATTAAATGAGGATCCTAGAGTTTTTTCAAGATAAATACACGGTGATATTTGTACTGCTTTTAGTATTATTAGTCAGCGTTTGGGTTTCGCGAACCTATCGTAATGGTGGATTCAGTAGCTGGATTGCGCCATCGGAAGGATATGGAAGTGGGGTAATTGAAGGCTTTGACCAATCGTTAGCTGTAACAACTATTTTGGAGACATTTAACGCTACATCACATGGTCAAACACCAGCTGTTGCGTCTGCCACAGCGGGTGAATTAGTATTGAACAAATGTGAGAGAATTGTGAATAAAGATACTACATTTCGGTTTATATTTAAACATACAACCACATCAGCTGCAACAGAGAACAATCGTGAATTTGTAATTACATTACCGGACAGCTATATTCAAAATACTACAAATAGTGATTTAACAATAAGATTAAGGGAATTTCCAGGTACAACTGTATCTGCGGACAAAAAAAGTTCTGACCACTTTTCAGGAAAAACGATTGAGGAGACAGGATCAACAAATATTGTATTGACACGTCCTGAAACTACAGGATCTGTTAAGATAGTGTATAAATTAAAACCCACAACTGAAATTAAATCAGTATTGTATACATTAGAAATAACCAAGCTGAAATGGGTCAGCACATTTAATACTCCGACTGCAGCATCTTCCCTGGTTACATTGTCAAGTAGTATGGAACCGGTTGAGAGTAATCGACTGGTCGCTATTCAATTATGGAATGATACTACCGCATCTAAACAAGTGAAGATATTCGCGAATACAACTTTTGATTTATTGCCCGAATTTGGAGATTGTCGTAAGATTACTACAACTCCGATGGCAGAGTTGGTTGAACGCGATGACTCAACTACAGCATCCACTACAAGGAGTCAAACCGTTTTCAAATTGAAGTTTATGTTAACGAATCCATTCGGACCATTAGATCTCATGATGATACAACTTCCGAATTTATCAAGAGTAGATGGTACAAACTTTTATGTGAAAATTATACAAGGTACCAATTCATTTGCATCATTTAAAGACCAAATATTCGATGCAGGAACAACCGGAACATTACCTTATGCTACATTTAAATTGGCTGGAGGTTCAGATCCGGTACTCGCAAATACGTTAGCCACGTTATATATCTATGGTCTTCGTACACCAGATATAGCAGTGCAAATTCCATTAACGGATGTCAAAATACGCACATTTTCATTCAATACAGTCGAACAACCCGGCGCCCAATATAATTTTTCTAGTACAAACTTTTTAGACGCTGGCGAATATACATCTCCGACAATTGCAGCTAAGTCTTCAACGGGTATTGGATCCACTTCATCTGGAACGGCAAGCGATGGAACGTCATATGTCGCATCTTCATCTTCGTCGGCGCTTATTTCAGATGTCAAACGTCAAATGAACTGGGCGATTGAAGCGCAGAATGAATATGATTCGGCCTATAAAGCACTTCGCGCAGCTACGACAACGAAAGCGAAAACTGATGCAGAGTTAAGATTTGATGTTGCGGTTGCTAGGCGTAATCGTCTTATTGCCAGCCATCCGGATTCTTGGTATGATGGCGCGAATTGGCGATACGGAGATGACGGTCACGTGCGTAAATGCGTTGAACCGTCAAATCTCTCGAGTAATGAAGGAAATTGTCAAAATGTCTACAGAATGGATGTTAGTGGAAACTTAGTAAAATCTGCAGATGGTAACAATGTTGTCTTGATGAGAAAATGCCCGTGGAAATGTAATAATCCGGGGCAGTCTGGCTCTGATTCTTGTCGTATTGACGCAGACTGTTTGAAAGTTATACGCTGGGCGACTTATTTGCCAGATGGAACCCAAATTGAACGGAATTTACTTGCGACAACGCGGTCGAAATATGATGATATTGCGAGAGATACGAACTATTCATCTCTCGATGAAGAGGATATATATCGCCGCGGTATTACTCGTAATTTCCGTGGATACGGGCGAAGACCTAAAAATCTTGCACCTGGTGAAGGTTATCCAGCACATGGAAATAGTCCAGGACTATTCGGTACAATCCGTGATGCTGCAGGGAACATCATTCGCAGTGTTGGAAATTGGATTGATCCAAATGATCCTGCTGCGAATAAACGCACGAATCGCCACAATGCCTATTATTATGAAGATGGATCACCTGCTGCGACAGCGTACCTTGGAAAATATAATGGTCAAGGATACGACGAAGAATCCCCGTTTTATGCAGCATCTAAGCCTACGAATTACTATTACACCACCAATTACTATTATAGTGACGCAAACACCGGCGATGAAGCGGCAGCAAACGGTGAACAAGATAAATCAAATGTTAAACCATATGAACAGTCAATTAATTTATAATTAATTTATGAATAATAGAACAAGATAATTGAATTAAACGGAGATATATCATTATTACATCAACTATCGTAATAATGACAACTTTAAACGATCTTCCTGATTTTCATACAAATATTCATAACAAATTAAACGTATTCATCAAGAACCGAAAAATCCCAAATATAATATTTTATGGGCCTCATGGATCCGGGAAAACCTATATATTAAACCGGTTTATTCATTCGATTTACAGCGGAGATAAAGCTGCCATAAAAAATTATGTAATGCGCGCAAACTGCGCACATGGTAAGGGGATTCGTTTTATTCGCGAGGAATTGAAATTTTTTGCAAAGACAAATATCGACTTTAAAGAAGGGGCGATTTTCAAATCAGTTATACTGACAAATGCGGATAAATTAACCATTGATGCGCAATCTGCTCTTCGTAGATGCATTGAGTTATTCAGTTTATCAACACGGTTTTTTATTGTAGTCGAAAACAAGGACAGTTTACTCAAACCCATTTTGTCTCGCTTCTGTGATATCTACATTCCGCCCCCGGTTGTTACAATTATGGAAGTAGGTGTAGACATAGACGTAAATCCAGGTGCATACGATACAATAGGATCAACGCCAGTAAATTTACATACATTTTTTGCAGACCAAGCATGCGATACATATAAAATCATCAAAGCGAGGGATCAATCCCTACAAGAATTGATAAAAGTCCACCCGATTTATCTCGAAAATACAATCAATGATGAAATTCTGAATGAAAAACTGCCTAGCAGTGAAGAATATTCAAATATATTAGACCTATCTATCGTATTATATGAGCAAGGGTATTCAGCCTTAGACATTATTGACTTTATTCATACTTATCCAAACATGAATGAATTGAAAAGGTATGAACTTCTTATAATGTTTGACAAAGTACGCAAGGAATTTAGAAATGAGAAACTTTTGATATTGTATTTACTTCATTTCATTGTATTTCGTTGTAAAATGAGTTTAGAAAATATTTCATTTATGTAATACTCCATACTCCAGATCTATCTTGACGCCATGGATGATTATTCAGTGACTTCTCTTTACGAATCTAAGAATGAATGGGCTTCGCGTCTTGTAAATATTCTTACACCTTTGATCCAAGAAGGGTTTCGTTCTATTCTCGATGAATCTATAAAGCTTTGCGTGGGAAATAAGGAACAAGATAAATACTTGATGACGTTTCAGAACCTTCTCTCGAGAGTTCCGAAATGGAACCCAAATATCATCAAGGAAGAGACTTCGCGAATCAAGGAGCGAAGCACATGTGGATATTTAGAAGATTTAATCACCTGTGTCCATATTATTCATTTGAAGTGTATGACGGTTATGCGCGTAGGTAGTAAACAGAAGAAGGTGGATATTAAAATTCCGCATCTCTCGGATTTCATTCACAAGATCTATGTGAATAGTGCACGAAAGCTCTATTCCAACGTCTATATTTTCGAGAAGGGTATTCCCCCACTTCATACCCAGCGTAACAATCGCGAGTTTGAAATTATTGTGAAGGAGTGCATCTATAATACGATTCGCGATAATATTCCGGTAGAAGATCTGATCAAGATGTATTTAGAAGAAACGATTGAAGATGTTGTCGAAGTCACTGAAAACGAAGAAGTGATAAAACAGGAGCCTATTCTCTCGGAAGAGGACGCCAATCTCTCGGCAAGGCGGCGTACACATCAATCCTCCACTCGTCGGCGCAGGCATCGTGAACGTGAACGCGATCGCGTAGCAAGTGATGACGGAGAAAGTGGAGGCGAACAAGCAGCACCGATTGAAAACTTAGACTTTGTTGGCGAGTTGAATGGAAGTAGTGCAAGTTCGGAATCAACGACAACAGATGCAAGCTCGATTGCTGTAACGAGTAATGGTGTATCGTTTGGAGAGAATGAAGTGCGAACATTTGAAACAGATTCGAGCGAGAGAAAGAACGAGTTTATGACCGATGACGCAGATGCGGATGATGATGATGACGGTGGTAGACTCAAGATTGGAGGAGATATTAAATTAGATACACTTGATATTCATACATTGAATGATATGCAATCCATTAATGCATCGCCACTGTTGGACGATATTGAAGTATTAGCGTAATAACACCTTACATGAATTGGTTTAAATACAGAATTCGTTTATAATTTATAGCACCATGGAACAAATTATAAACTATTGGAACAAGCAGCCTTGCAATATAAAGCATTCTTCGGCAGAAGTTGGCACGAAAGATTACTTTGAAGAGGTCGAGAAACGGAAATATTTTGTCGAATCCCATATTCCCGATTTTGCCGAGTTTGGTAAATGGGATGGTAAAAAGGTACTAGAAATCGGGTGTGGCATCGGAACGGACGCAGTCAATTTTGCGAAACATGGTGCCGAATATACGGGTATTGAGTTGTCTGAAAAATCGCTGGAGATCACGAAAAAACGATTCGATGTGTTTGGACTGAAAGGCACCTTTTTTAATGTAGACGCGCAAGACATGGATGCTTTATCAAAAGTTGGTAGTGAGTTCGACTTGATCTATTCATTTGGTGTCATACATCATTCTCCAGACCCCCAAAAAATAATAGATAACTGCTTACAACTACTGAAGCCAGATGGCACACTTAAAATTATGGTGTATGCCGAACAATCTTGGAAAAAGATAATGATCGATGGTGGATTAGATCAATACGAAGCGCAATCGAACTGTCCAGTTGCATTTACCTATACGAATGATCAAGTGTATCAGATGTTCAGTCGGTTTAGGAATGTTCAGATTCGTCAAGATCATATTTTCCCATATAAAATACCGGAATACAAGCAGTACCAGTATAAAAAGGAAGAATGGTTCGAACATATGCCAGAAGATATGTTTAGGACACTAGAACAAAAATTAGGATGGCATTTGTGTATAACATGTCAAAAATAATACACAATGGTATATTAGTAGAACGCCGCGATGGAGGATGATCCAGACATGAAGTGGTATGACAATATTTTTGTAATTGATTTGTTGATATTCATATTTTCATTCGCCTTTTTAGCGATTGCAGGCGGGGTTATGTATGTTTGTTATCCTCCAGTGATGATGGCATTCCAGACATAGCATCCGTAACATCGCGTTTTTGCATCATGTGAATTCGTATAATTCATCATAAATAAGTGAATTTGTATGTATATACGTCTATTTAGAACTATATACATGGTTGACTCTACTAAAATGTTCATCACGGGTCTAGTTATCGCTGTTGTATATTTTTTATTGAAGTTTATGGAAATGCGATTTGTTGACCCCGAAAATCAGAAACCGATAAAAGTACTTGTACGTGACTCGATTATGGTTTGTATTTCTGCAGTGGTTGGAATGTTCGTGTTGACACAATTCGACGGACTTGGAGGAATCGGTGGTAGTGGTGGTGGAGGCAGTTCTACTGCAGCACCAGCAGTATTTGTAGATACACCTGGGTTTTAATCAGATCAATCTAAATGCTCGTGGTTGTTATCATTTGTTAGTACAACCGGAGATGTAGGCGAATCTGGTATATTCTCTTTAGTATCATTAGCAACATTAACACCATTATCGTAATAGTGTTTTCCAACCTGGTTCAAGTTGGATAACATAAGCCACCATGCTTCTTTATAGGAGTGCTCAATGTATTTGAGGTCCGGTGACCATTTCTCACAAAATGCGCGAACATACGGCGCAGCAATCGCATTTTTATACTGCGGCATTGATGGAAATAGATGATGTTCGATCTGAAAATTGAGGTACCCCATGATCCATGTTACCATCGGTGATTTGGTAGATATATTCACAGTGTGATCCAGTGCATATTCAAACCAGAGAAGATGCTTGTCTTCCGGAATCACGCCAGTAAATGTGTGTGAAAGAGAGAAGTGACCGAAAAGGTAGATGAAATTCCAGAAATTCGTGATCATAAGAAGAAAGTAGCACCAAAGTAAGCCGCCACCAGTAGCACCACCCGTATAAAACACGATTGGTATGACAATATGGGATCCTGACATACAAAGAGCCTCAAATCCGGTTTCTAGGTATACTTCTCTCGTTTTGGCAGAACATAACCGGTGAAATACCTTCTTCGGGTGAAGATAATATGTCCAGAATAAATGAACCAATATTCCGTTTACTACGGGCAAAAATGTCCATGCCTGAAGTCGCATCCACCATCGATTCATAAATCGCGCACTAACTTTTCCATTCGTATTGTCTTCAAATGCGCGATCAAAAAACGCTACAAACGGTGTCGTATCCAAGTCGATATCATGTTTCACTTTTTGTGGTGTTGCATGATGTTTTTGATGCATTGAATTCCATACTGACGAACTGACACCGCCGCCAAACCCCATGGTAAAAGTCTGGATCGCACGATCGATCGGGCGGATACCCGTGAAACTCAGATGTCCGCATTCATGCTGTACCCAGCCACAGCGGGTCTTAAATGCGATGAACGAGAGAATGGACGCGTAAATATTATAAGAAGCAAACCATGTTCCTAGACCAAAGTAAAATGCGAGTTCTAATAAACGGAAATAAACGTGGATATAATCTGGCTCGAAACATCCTTGGTTGACGAGGTTTGTGCGCATCTCTCGGAAATCCGTTGTCATTTCTTTCTGGCGTTCAGTGAGCAAATGCGAACGTTCGAGAACCGCGTCAGCGCCGTCGACGTCATCGTCGCCGTCTTGACAAACCGGCAAGGATCGAAGAAGCTTGGTAGCCTTCGTAGACCGATGATGAAACTCGCGGAATATTTCAGTTGCGTCAGGAGAATTCTTGGCATAATTGATGATATTGCCGCCAGGATGCTTAAAATTGGTTATGTCATATGTAACGCCTTCGATTTTGATCGTATCACGTGCCATCGTATATACAATGGCAATAAATAAATAACGTATATAATGTTTATATGGATTACGATCGCTGGTGATGATGATACTTAAAAAATAGTAAGAGTAATGAGAAATTTACGGTTACTGATATGATACCAGCCGTCATAAGGGATGTATCTTGAATGAAATAACCGTGAAGTAGCCATAATACACTTGTCAGTAATAATAGGCACAATGAGTAAAGCGATAAATCTTCGACATGCTTTGTTTGATATGACTTGTATAATTGTGGAAAGAGTTGAATACAATTCACTATGGGTGCCAATATAGCAACCGTGTTTGCAATTGACATATGGAACGGAATGGAATGGAAACGAGTGTATTATTATAGGATGATATAATAGTATACTATTTTTACTGGGTTCTAAAATGAATGCTATAACGGCATCGTCCCCCACACAACTCATCAATGAGTTTTTATCCGGTCTCACGATTGCATTATTATTGATTCCTGAATCTATTGCGTTTGCATTTATTATGGGATTAACACCAAATACTGGTATAAAAAATACGATGGTAATGTCACTCATCACATCGTTATTCGGAGGAATGCCGACGATGATTTCGGGCTCAACCGCAGCAGTCGCAACCTCTATTGCTGGTGTATCGACATTGCTCGGTAAAGAATATATTATCCCAACCGTGATTGCAGGCGGTTTCATGCAGATTTTAGCAGCAGTAACAGGTCTTTATAAATACGTGACATATGTACCCAAACATATTATGTCTGGATTTTTGATAGCATTAGCTGGACTTATTGCAATTCATCAACTCGATAACTTTAAAGACAAGGAACATAAATGGTTGACTGGATTAAAAATGGCAAATACAACTCTGTTTACGATTATTTCTACATTGATTGCATTTTTTGGTGTTATTAAAATTACGCATAGTAAAGATCAATTCATTCACATACCAGGTGGACTTGTCTCTATGTTTGCGATAACCGCTTTTATTTATATGTTCACGAAGTATTATGATATTGATCGCGTGAAAGACATTGGTGCTGTAAATTCCGAGTTACCGTCTCTGATTTCTCTGGATTCAGTATATTCGACTAAGATTAAATATGACGCAGAAAGTCTTATGAAGATGTTACCATTCTCAGCCGCAATGGCATTTACTGGACTCTTGGAATCACTTATTATGGTAAGAGACGCAGAAAGTGCTTTAGGTATAAAGGGCGATTCTTTCCGTGAGAGTATCGTTCAAGGTATCGCAAATGTAGCCACTGGTGTAACCGGTGGGTTTGGTGGATGTGTATTAGTTGGTCAAAGTAAACTGAACTTATTCAACGGTTCCAAAACCCAATTTTCGTCGGTGATTACGAGTATATTGTTTATTGTAATATGTCTATTCTTTGGTCGTGCAATCAATGAAATCCCGATCGCTGCAGTCGTAGGTGTTATGTTGCTCGTCGTATATAAAACGGGTGATTGGGATAGTATCATAAAACCGCAGTCATTCGATCGTAGATGGATAATTACATTGATTACTGCAATTGTTGGTTTTATGTCAGGTAGTTTGTCGCTTGGTGTCGTCGTCGGAGTGGTATTGGACAAAATTGTTACCCGAAATTGAAACCCTAATCCACTGCATAAACATAAAAAATTGATTTGTTGTGTTTATGTTATTTTTGATGTATCGCTCATTCGTTCGCTCACTTCATTCGTTCGCTGACTTCATTCGCTATAATGTCTGCTGCCGCTACTACCGTTGCCCCTGAATCTGTCTCTGTCTCCACTGAAGAAGGATATTGGCCTCTTACGCTTGATGCTGTTCGAGATTGTGACCTCTCATATTTGAATGACAAATGGTCGGAAGACATGATTCGCGATGGAATGCGCTCGATCGTTCGTGTTGGTCAGTTACCAGAGTTTCGCAACAAAGAAATCAATGTTTGGACCCATCTTTCGAATTACAGTCCACCTTCCGACCGCGGTTTCCAGTTCAGTTATGGCGACGACCGCCTTGTTACACTAGTTCAAGATAATATGGAAACCGGTCATTCTGGCGCAAGCATGGGATGGACCATGAGGAATATCGAATTTATTGCGAAGAATGGACTTCCTGCTCACCGGGCGATGTTTCTGAACAGACAGCGCCAGAATAATTAGGTAATGTATCCACATTCATTATAATATGCGTGTTTCGGCCATCTTTCAAGAATTTCGCAGACAACGCCGCGTGCTTCTTATATTTTTTATGTGTGATCTTATACGTATCAAAAAGAGGATTATGAATCTCGTTGGATGGAATGTGACCATGAACCGACCGAGAAATCATCTTGTACAATTTGAAGTCAGGGTACCTCTCTTCACCATTCGATTTGTAGAGAACATTACGCCCCTTGTCGTCGGTTGTCCATTTGACAATCATCTTGATAATCGGGTCTGATTTACAGAGTTTTTCCACTTTACGCAGATCATAGATGAAATAATCGAATAGTGCGCATGCGAATCTGCACAAATCAAAACTGAAGTTTGGTTCTACAGTAGGTTTATCTGGGTTATAATACGGTGGAAAGTTGTATTGGGTTGCCGCGTCACCTTTCGGGTGAAAACTGTCACTGCAGATGAGTTCACCGCGGAATTTGTAGATTGCGCGGCCGAAATCGATGATTTTGAAAATACGGCCGTATGTGGGGACCTTATAATACTGGTCTTCGTAGAAGTAATAAAGAAACTCCTCGGTAGTTTCAACGAACATAACATTATTCGTATGAAGATCATTGTGTGTAAATTCAAACATTTTTTGATACATGACGAGTGTCATAACCACTTGGAATAAAATAGACGACCACTCTTCTTTGGTAAGCTCATCTGTCATCATAATACGATCGAGCGTACTAATACATTTTTCAAGAAGGATTGCCTGAATAGGAAAGTCCTTGATTTTCACGATGATTTGCTCGTCATCGCTGTCATAACTTCCGGTGTCGCTATCGCTGTCAGTTCCACTTCCGCTCTCGCTGTCGCTTCCGCTTCCACTGTCGCTTCCACTTCCACTTCTACTGTTGCTGTCGCTACCACTTTCGTTATCTTTCGCAAACGTTGAATCGTCAACTTGAATCGTGGATGCATTAACATCAAACTCGGCATCATCGGCATTTTCTTCATCATCGCTTATCGTAGTATATGATGAATTTGACTGAGATGAATCCGTATCACTCATATCATCGCGGTCCCTTGTTTGATTCTTAGGCTGTAATGTCGTTGAATTACCGAGTTCTGTATCCTCAGTCACATTCAATTCAACGACTTCCAAATCTCTCGAAACATCTTCTACGGAAGCGGTTACTTCGATTGGCGTAATCGTCTCAGTACCTAACATCACCTCACACTCTGATACATTTTCTAAAATGTTGATTCTGGTTTTCATATTATGATAATCTTCTGCATTTTCTATATAACTATCTGCGCCAGAAGCACCAATGAGTGGTTTCATTTTGTTTCGGATTTTCATGAGCTTACTAATATTGACATCCGAGAGATCACCTTCTACGTCGTCGCCAAATTGAGAATAATCAATTGTAAAAAGATCGTTTTCATAGTTATTGAAAAAAGAACATCCGACCAAGTAATCAATATCATCAAATACATTGGTAGAAAACTCGCGTTGTTTGCATAAATAACTACCATAATAATCGACACCATGAACGATTCCGTGTGTATGAAGTGCGCGACTTGTTAAATACGAGAAGAACCCATCCACGTACGATGTATTGTTCGTGTTTAGCATTTTTTCTTCACACTCTTCTAGAGTTGAATTGTATTTAGGAAGAGTACGTGTCTTATTCTGATGAACCTGGTATTTACCAGACAGGTAACGAATAGGATCTAATAACGGCGAATACTTGACGAAAATTGGAACATTATTTGTATTTCCGTCATCATCAGCAATGACGGTTTCAAGATGGTTTAGAGAGCGGGTCTCGCGATCGCGATCATGGTCATCCGATCGGTCATCTCCCATAATTTGTGATGGATGCGAAATAATATTTTGTAAATAATACTTTTGATTTAACTGGATCCCGTTATAGTTGGTATCGTTGATATCAAAGAATCGAGAATAGATAGGGATATAATTCTGGATATCATACAATAATGCAGGCTCAATTGTATCAGGAGTATATTTATGTTTTCTGTAATGAAGCTGGAATGCTGAAGACATGTTTGTTCCTAAATGTAATATGTAATATGATTGATAAATAGAAGTTTTATATTGATTTTAAACGGGCGTCCATTCCATTCCATTCCATTCCATTCCATTCCATTCCATTCCATTCGTAAAAATGTAACAAAAATAATATATCCAATTTTTATTACATCATAATAACATGAATTTAGAACTTGCAAAATTTGATATGAAAGCAATCAGCTTTCGTCCTGATGAAAACAAGGGCCCTGTTATCGTTCTGATTGGACGTCGTGATACTGGTAAAAGTTTTCTTGTACAGGACTTGATGTTTCATCATCAGGATATTCCGATTGGAACCGTGATATCAGGTACAGAAGCAGGCAACGGTTTCTTCGCCGCCCATGTACCCAAACTCTTCATTCATGATGCGTATAATACCGCCATTATCGAAAATATTCTCAAGCGTCAGAAGGCAGTCTTGAAGCAGGTGAAAAAGGAACAGGATATGTATAAGAAGTCGTCCATTGATCCGCGTACATTTGTCGTATTGGATGACTGTCTGTATGATAACAAATGGACGAAGGACGTCATGATGCGTCTCCTTTTCATGAACGGGCGTCATTGGAAGATCATGTTGGTTATCACAATGCAATATCCGCTCGGTATTCCTCCAAATCTCCGCACCAATATCGACTACGTTTTTATTCTTCGTGAACCATATATTGCGAACCGTAAGCGAATTTATGACAACTATGCGGGTATGTTTCCAACATTTGAGAGCTTTACTCAGGTCATGGATCAGTGCACCGAGAATTATGAGTGTCTCGTCATCAATAATAATGCGAAATCGAATAAATTACAAGACCAAATCTTCTGGTATAAGGCACAACAGCACGGCCCTTTCAAGTTGGGAAGTAAGGAATTCTGGGAAATCTCGAAAAATCTCGGTTCTGACGATGAAGGAGAGCAGTCTTACGATCCAACTGCAGCAAAGAACAGTAAGGCACCGAAGATTAATGTGAAGAAGAGTAAGTGGTGAGGGAAAGCGCTTTTGTTTCAACAAAAGCGCTTTTCTAGAATTAATATTTAAATAACAGGTATTGCTTCTTATTGAAAAAATAATTATTGTTTTGATTAACATTTACGTAATAGTGCTTTTTGTTTTTAAAAGCGTCTAACTATTATGACGCGCTTTCATTAAAAGCGCTTTTATTTTATAAAGCGACTATAACTTAAAGACATTTGTATATACACAGTATAGCATACAAATATAACAATGACTGCATTCACTTCCTCTTCCGACACTATCAATATCGTTGAACTCATCGAAAAAAATCCGATTACAAAGTTGTCTCAAAAATATAATAATATCCTTCTCGATAAACTCCAAGAAAACTTTAACACATTCGAACAGCGATTGTTTGTCAGTAGTTTTTATTGTTACCTGAATTACAATAATAATTCCGACTTTGTTGTTGATTTGGATGATGTATGGAAATGGTTGGGTTTTGCACAGAAAATAAACGTTAGAACATTGCTTGAAAAAAACTTCAAAATTAACGTAGATTATACTGTTTCCATTCCTGAAATTAAAAAATCAGAACAACTAGAAAAAACGTCAGGTGGTAGTGATGAAGAACAACCTTCCGAATCAACTGTTCCATCTAAACCAAAAAATGGTGGTCAAAACAAGCAAACTATCAGACTGACGATCCGATGCTTCAAATCACTATGCTTAAAAGCACAAACGAATAAGGCTAGTGAAATCCACGAATATTATATGAAAATGGAGGAAACACTTCATCAAATATTGGACACCGAAACCAGCGAACTTAAAGCCCAACTTGAACAATCCGCTACAGAGCTAGAACAAAAGAACGAAGTCATCAGCACCCTCAACCAAGCCACCATTACACTCACCCAACAAAAGAAGCGTGCAGTCGAAAAGGCGCTCATATCTCAATTTCCAGTGAATACAGAATGTATCTACTTCGGAACAATCGACAATACAAACGAAGAAAACGAAAAACTAATCAAATTTGGTCACACCAACGATCTCGCTACCCGCGTTGCTGATCATCATAAGAAATACAATAATTTCATTCTTACAGCCGCATTCCGAGTTCATAACAAAGTTGAGATCGAAAACCAAATCAAAGCCCACCCCAAAATTAAACGTCATCTTCGTACGATTGAAGTCGGTGGTAAAAATAAAACCGAAATCATCGCGTACGACAGTACTAATTTCACGATTGATCGACTTTCAAAGCATATTGAGGGTATTATTCATGCCAGAATGTACAATATAGAAAATTTTAACCGACTTCTTCAACGTAACCAAGAATTGGAAGCCGAGAATGCAAAACTTGTTACCGACCTTGAGGCGCGAAACAAAACTATACACGAACTCACCCTCGCCAATAATGAACTCAAAGATAAGACCATACAACAAACCCAAGCGCTTCAAGTCGTCGCAAGTGATAATGAATCCGCCTTCGCACATGTTCTTCTACCGGAAGATGAACTCACCCAGAAATTCCACGAGTTCGTTGAAAAGTGCTGTATTGTACGCCCTGATGTTGAAGAAGAATCAGTTAACATTGAAGGACGGTTTCGTCTTTGGTCTCACACAAAACCTGCGAAAGAGACTTTCCATGCATTGAAACATTATATGGACGTTCGATTCAAGCCCAAACGTATTCGTGGAATACATGGTTATCAAGGCATTAAACTTAATACTGTTGAATATAAAAAGGTGGTATCGAATCCTAATCAAAACCCAGAGCAATTTAACGTCGAAACTTTCCTCTTTCAAACATGTAAATTCTCAGATTGTGGTAAAATATTGAACTCAGTATTATTGAAAGAATATCAGAAATGGAAACTGTCTGTTGGAAAAACGCTTACTGAAAATGACATGAAGAATCTAAAAACGTATCTTAACGCATGTCCTAACGCGTTGAAAGCGACTGTATGGTATGAAAACACTAGCAATGAGGGATATTATGGCATTTCTTTACGCGATGATTATTACACAATGTCACAGAATGTTATACAATATCAACCGAACCCAGTCATCAGTGTCCAAATATCAACTACTGGAAAGAAGGTCGAGAAACGCCTAGTCGTTTCAAATCAATTATTGAAGACATGGGATACCATCGCGAAAGCGGCTGCAGCTGAAGGTTTTTCTACAGCTAAAATGAGTCGCAGTGTAAAAGACAAAACCAAATTTCAAGATTATTATTACTGTGTAGCGGGATCAGTTTAGATGTAAATCTATACTACAGTAATAATAATCAATTATTCATTTATAATCATAAAAATTATATACCCAACCCGACGTTCAGTTCAAGCATCCCCTGCACTGGCCAACTTTGACAATCCATGATCGCTATTCTTATCCATCACGACGTCCTCACTTTCAAAGAGCTCCTTTCGCATCTCTTCAACAGTCATAGTCACTGAAACAGATTCGTCGCCAGCATTCCAAATACCGCCACCAACACTCTCATCCACGGTGATATTCTCCAGGTCACGCGGCTTGGCATCGACCAAAGTCTCGCCGTCAGTTGCCAACATCTGTGTCAACTTATTCCCGCTCTCCTTCGCCAGCTTGATATTCTCCTGAATTGCCTTCGCCTTCGTCTCCTTGACACGCTTATCAAACTCAGTCTTGGCCTGCTCCTCATTCTTCTTCTTCTCCGCCATCAACTGATTCAGTGTCTCCTCCATATACTCGACACGCCCAGTCTTGTACGCGTCAGGGTGAAACGGTACCCACATACCGACAGGTCCAACAAAGACATCGTGATTGGGATCCACCTCACGCAACATCTGGCAACGCAACTCTGCCTCCTTCTGTGAGCCGAAGACACCACGCACCTTCAATCCACGAACGGATGTTTGGAAATTATGCTTCTCATTGAACTCGTTCTCAAGATCGTCCTCGTGCTTGTCCAAGAAAGTCTTGTATTCATCGTAGATGTTTGTCTTTTGAAGGATTTCTTTCTCTTCTTTAGCAAACTCTTGAAAATCAGCCGAAATTTTGTCGAAATTGACATGATACTTGAATGATAGGAAGTTAAGAAACTGGATGAACTTCTCCATTGACTTCTGATAGTCCCAGTAGTGAAGAAACTTCTCAAAAAAGAAATGATCCTTTTGCTTCAAAATGTGTTCTGGAGAAACAAAGGAGAGACATGCGAACTTTTGTCCAGCAATAGGCTTATCTTCCTCTAACAAGTCAATATATTTAGGATTCGCATCACCGGATGAGGTATGCTTTAGTTCAACGCCGGAAGGAGGTGGAAATGACATAATGAAACACGAAATGAAATGAAGCGCGAAACGAATTTATAATATACTAAGTTATACTTTATTTAAGTGTTTTAACGCATTTCATTTCATTTCATTCCATTTTAATTTCTTCTTATTATTTATAATAAATCTCTCAAATGTCCGGAGTTTTTGATTTAGGTGAACTCGTTAAGAGAACCATTAAGTATTTGGTAGAGGGTGTTATGGTCGCTATCGCCGCCTACGCCATCCCTAAACGCAGCTTGTCTTTTGATGAGGTTGCGTTGATCGCTCTCACTGCTGCAGCTACCTTCAGTATCCTTGATACTTATGTTCCGAGCCTGGCTGTGTCTGCTAGGACCGGTGCTGGATTCGGTATCGGTGCCAACCTTGTCGGATTCCCCACCCCTCTCCGTGTATAAATAGTATGAATCCCGGAATGCATATGTCAGTTAATTCTACTGGTAAACCTTAATATATCCTTCGAAGCAGTATATATTAAAGAAATGGTTGTATTGCCACAATTCAACGAATTTCGAACATGGATTGGTGTACCTCCCCCTAAAAAAGAAAGTGGTGCAGTTACAGAATTACGCGAACGTTTCAATTCATACCATTATCATATCGTGGACCGTGATCCAGATCGTTTTAGAATCTTCATTGTTTTAGCAATCGTGTATATTGTTGTTCTTCTTGTTCAAGAAAAACGATATTATTGGTGGTACCCGTCATTTAATCTTACAATACCCAGCTTCAGTAAATCATTTCCAGACGGTCGCGCAGAAATTGATATCGTCGTACGAGATTATATTATGAAACGAATGCCTAGTGACATTGCATTTTTTCGAATGACGGATATGAATCCTGCCGCTGCATTTAGATCTGTCATTACTCCAGATGAAATGACCGTTGAAGAAATGGATCGCGTCATGACAAACTCCCGTGTTATTTTTACAGCAAGGTCATTAAAATACGTATACAATCGGGCACGACCAGCACAAATTGCCCCAGATATCATCAATGAGAAAAATGGAACCTTATTACACTCTGACTCGGCTGATACTCCAGCATATCCTTCCGGACACGCAATTCAGGGATATTATTTAGCAAAGATACTTGCGCGAAAATTCCCTGCGAAAACACAGGCAATCATGGAAATCGCTACCAAAATTGCAAATATCCGCATCATGGCTGGACTGCATTATCCAAGTGATCGCGATTTTGGTTGGTGGGTCGTTGATCACTATTTGACGGATACATAATTAAATACATGCGTCTCTCTCTACCATTTACCTCCAGGGGGTGGCCTCTTTTTTACAAGGTCAGTCATCAGCCTTTCATAATTTACATTCTTTTTTTCAATATCGCTATAACCTGCGCGCTGTATGACACATAACGGCGTTATTAAGTACCACCGATCTTGTTGTTGAAGACGTTTCCAGAATGAATCACATGCATACGCCGCTGCATTTCCTGGATTTGCAATAAGTCCTTCGAGTCCTTCTTCGAAATTGCGAATTAGTTTATCATAATATCGGCTACATACGAGGTAACATCCGGTAGTTTGACAATTTGCTACTCGAAAACAATCAGGAGCCTCGACTTTAAAAGGTGGGTAGTTATTACCTGAAAATAAGAGGACATCCCATTCATCACGAAACCGCGAAAGAAAAGAATTGACTTGATGAACCAATATTTCAGGATGAATAAGTAATGCATCATCTTCCAACATTAAAATATGATCCCACCCATTATCTCTTGCATAACGCAAACACTCAATATGACTTTTTGTACATCCAATCGCACCATTTTCTTCATTTTTAATTGCAGAAAACCGCGGAACTGGAGTAAATCCAAAATCTTTTGGGTAAAGCGAAGTCAGTTCTTCAAACTGCTTTTCAAATAATTCGCGCCGATCATTCCGGGAATCCAGATTGATATACATCGCGTATTTTATATCTGAAAATGTACGAAGCATCGAATCCACGATAATTTTAGAAACGTAAATAATATAATGAACAGATATTATTTATACCGATTTATTTACTATTGATAATGAACTTAAAAATGATTTACACATCATAATATTGTATAACATTTAATATGATAACAATTACAATTATGGGTGGGTTGGGAAACCAACTATTTCAAATATTCACGACAATCGCGACAGCACTTCGTAATAACGACACCTTCTTTTTTATGCAACACGACGAATTAGAAGGAAAACCAGGACATCCGCGTTATACATTCTGGTCAACCATATTTCGCGGATTAAGAAAATATCTGACGCCATCGAATGATATTACAGAAAAAATGTTCCAATCATTACCAACTTGGAATGAAATTGGGTTTCATTATACGGCAATACCAACAGAAACAGTGAAATATACGAAACCACTTCGGCTTCAAGGATATTTTCAAAGTGATAAGTATTTCGTAGATAAATACGCGGAGGTATGTGAGTTTATACAATTACGACAACAACAAAATTGGATCAAACAACTTTACGGAAACGAATCATGGAGTAATGAATATATTGGAAATCCGAATAAACAACGTATCTTAGTAAGCACCCATTTTCGTATTGGCGACTATGTACAAAACCCACATATTCATCCATTAATGACGGTAGAATATTATTGTCGAGCGATTGATAATATTATCTCTGCCAATCATGATAAAAATGCGGCATATACGTTTCTCGTTTTTTATGAACCGTGCGATAAGGATATTGTTTTGAAGAGTATAGCAGATATAAAGGACCAATGTAGTAGGGGAGCGATTACAAGTGTCCGCGATATTCAATTTCATTTTGTCCGTGATACGATCGCAGATTGGCAGCAGCTTTTATTGATGAGCACGTGTGATCATAATATCATCGCAAATAGCACATTTAGTTGGTGGGGTGCATATTTAAATTCGAACCCGACGAAGATGGTATATTATCCGAGCCCTTGGTTTGGTCCTGGTGTTTCGCATGACACGCGTGATATGTTTCCGGAAACATGGAAGAAGATTCACGTCACGTAGGCGCATAAAAGAATGCTATATTAAAAAAGGTCAGATAATGTAGTGATCATGAATATATAATATTTTCGTATTCGTATATATTATATTATTATGGCACAACAAATATTGAATGTTTTGTCAGATGAGACAATAAATTATCTTATTTCACACGATGAAGTGATGAATGCAAAGGCGCGGATTGAGGCGAAACCTGATAGTCGCGCGTCTGAACGCTTTACCATCCCACTCACCCCCGCACTTCGTTCTGAACTATTAAATAACATGAATCTTAATCTGGACCTATACAATGTAACTGTGATTCCGATGCGTTGGATAAAAGGAGATACTCCTTCACATCATGACAACGGAACGACTACTTTTACTGATACATATTTAGTCTATTTGAATGACAGTAATGGTAGTCTACTTGTAGATGGTGTCACGTATCCGATCACTCGTGGGGTTGGTTATCGATTTTCAGAGGGGCTTTCACACGAAACGGTTGGAACCACTGACGACACTGAACCGCGTCTTTTGTTAGGTCCGATGAGCGAGACTGGGTTTGCGGTGGGTGAAGATCCTACTATATCTTATCCAGGCGGAACAACCGTGTATTTACGCCAGACTGCAGTTGGTCAAGATGTTTTATTTAGCACTGACTTACATAGTGACGTATCTACATGGATCGCGATTCCTTGGCCGTGTAATGTTACCAATACTAATGTCAATTTGGGTATATTGAATGTAGAATTCATTTCAAATATAACACTTGACGCAGAAATTGGCGATATTTTGGGTTATTTTATTTGTAAGTCGGGAAGTATTCAGTTTGGATCTCGGACATTGATGCCAGATGGTAGTTGTCCAATTATCACTATCAGCGGTATTGCTAACTATCTTGGTCTCATTGAAAACGGTACCAGTTTAACAAATGCATACAATAATGTCCACATAATGAACCTAGAAATACGCGCTGCGGGCGGAAGTACAGTTGCAAATGAGGCTGGTTGGTTCGGTCAATACTATTTTGGTAAAGGAACTACCACTGCTAGCAATATTATAATGAATTGTCATTCCACCGGAAGTATTCGTGAATATGGTGGAGGTATTATTGGACAGTATGCGGGCCCTTTGAAACTTAGTCATTGTTCATCGTCTGGATCGGTTGGTCAATACGGCGGTGGTATTGTTGGTTCTCATTCACCATCGTCGGGTGTTTTACATTGCGAGTCTTGCTGGTCTTCTGGCACAATCGGAGAGCATGGTGGAGGTATAACCGGTATTTTTACTGGTATTGCAACAATTGTCAATTGTTATTCTACTGGAAGTATTGGAACGTATGCCGGAGGTATCGCTGGATCATCCTCCGGTGGTAATAATGGGACAAATATGTTTACATTAAGTCAATGCTATAGCACTGGTGCAATTGGTGAATATGGCGGTGGAATCATTGGACAGAGTTCAGGAGATCTCCATGTATCCAATTCTTATTCGATTGGGTATATCAATGCAAATGCGAGCGGTATCCTCGGCAATTTGGCTGGAAACACCACCAACAAAACTGTATCGTCGTGTTATGTTGCTGGGGCGATGCATGAATCAGGTGGATATATTATGCCAGGGTACGCAGATTTAACCGGAAGTGTAACTGTTGTAGGCGGCGTCGTTACATTAACGAATAACTTTGCAGAAGCATCCATTTCTAGTTCCGGATGGAATACAACTCGCGCAAATAATGTGCTTACTGGCGTCCCTGCATCGGCTAGTGTGCCAATCGGGGTCAAATGGGTTTATACGGGTCTAAATACTCCATATGAGATTCTTGTGATGGGATTTACACCATATACACGAACGGTTGTTGTTGGATCACCTCCTGCGATGGTAAAGCATTTCAGTTCGACTGTCGTTGCCGGTATTTCTACTGCTCCTGCGCTTATTAGTGAAAGATCGTATTCTATTTTACAAATCACAGGAGGAAACACTGGAACATATCATACATTCACAATAAACGCGACTACAGGTAGTATTCAGACATCACGTGCAACTGTGCCGGGTGTTTATACCGTGATGATTCGAAACAACGGTAGTTATCATATTACAACATATACGCTTACAGTTACACCGTATATACCATATTCGATGTTTGGAATGTTCACGAATAATGCGCAAGTATACTATAAATCACACAGTCTCGCGAGCGGTGGAGTCGGTGGTGTGCGTAATCATCGGCGGAAGGCGAGGAAGACGTAGGGATTCGTGGTGTGACAATAGATTACAATAATTATATGCGTATAATACATAATTATTCATTTACAACAATGGCCTATAAAAAAACAGTACATCGGCGTCGCCGTGCTAGTAGTTATAGAAGGAAGAATGTAAAATCCCGGAAGGTGATGAGAGGAGGGGATGTAAATGCAGACATTCGTAGATGTAATGCAAAAGGAGGTCTACTTGCAGCACCATCTGATGATAAAAATTATATAATAAGTGTGGCGCAAAAGGCAGGAATTACGCCAGATGGTGTAATGTGCCAAAAACTAGTGATAGGTAACCATCCATGGCAAAAACCCTATGTTAGACCAATAATCGCTTCAAAATCTTCTATCCCAGTAACGAATTAATTCACGGCGTCGCGATAAACTCCCAATCAAGCTCAATACATATCTTTTTCCATATCTGATCTTGTTCGATCCGTTTCTCTCGATCTTTCAACATTGGAAAGAACGGCAGGAACTCGCGTCGACCTAAGAGTTCGCACAACTTGTACACAGTATAATAATAATTCAGGAAATTCACCCGATCATCAGGACAGAACTTCGCGTAAGGTCCTTGGATTTCCATGAAGAGGTTACACAACCTGTCTTCGAGGTCCGGCGTCATCACCGGTGGTTTGATCCCTAGCTTATCTTTAATAAATGGAATGTGTTCGTAATATTTATTAAATCCGAGTTTCTTCATGATCTCTTTCGCTTTCTTATCGGTGAACTGAGAGATTTCAATACGTTCCTTCTTGATCTGTTGTTTGATGCTTTCAAGTACATTATCGGGAATACATGTCGTCTCTTTGGCTTGGAACTGCGCGAGAATTTCGCGGAAATGATTGATACGTTTATACGCGTAAAAACACGCCTCTTTAGGCGGTTCCTTATAAGAGGGTTTTTCATTGTCAATAAGAAACACCACCTGCTTTGCACACTGATTACAAACCATAATACCTTCGCTTTCGATAGGAATCATTTCGCCTTGGTGGCAAAACTGGCATATATCGGTGGGGTAGACATATTTAGAAACATCCATGTATGTTTGATCGATACTTGCCAAGTATTTTTCAACGTTGTTATGTTGATTTTTAAAGAGTTCTTCTGTTTTTTTAGCTTCCGGAAGATTGAAAAATGCATTTAGGGATTTTGTTTTCATGGATCCACCACTCGTGATCGTTTTCTTGGTTTCGAAATACTCGAAGATATACTCGCTATTATGAAGGTAATAATTTTTATAATCTTGTTGGTACTTTTTGATGGTTGTCGTTATTTCTTTGATGCGGTCTTTGATTTCAAGGCATTCTTCCAGGGTGCTAGGTGGCTTCGCCGTTTCGCCGCTAGGGGGCGGACTCCCCCCTTTCAGGATCTGTAATCGTTCTTTTAGCATATTTCTCTCATTTTCAAGATCGGGAATAATTGTATCTTGTATATATTGAAAATCGGACTGTAATTCTTTATGTTTACTATCTAGCGTTGTTATGCTTCTTTCGTCAAGCACAATCTTTTTAGGCGGTTTATATTTGAACAGCGACATAGTTTCCACCCTATCGCCACCACCGCCACTGTAATAAAAAACGTATATAAGAAGGTTTAGCAATTTTTGTTTAATTTGTATTTCAATTCATTTTTTGCGGAAAATATGTCAATTTCGCGAATTTTTTTTCTTTTTCAATAGTATAACAAGCATTTTACAATGGGTGGAGGACTTATGCAACTTGTCGCCTATGGCGCCCAAGACGTTTACCTGACTGGTAATCCCCAGATCACTTTCTGGAAGGTTTCCTACAAGCGTCACACTAACTTCGCCATGGAGTCTATCGAGCAGACTTTCAACGGCCAGGCTGACTTCGGTCGCCGCGTGACATGCACCATCTCTCGTAATGGTGATTTGGCTTACCGCACTTACCTTCAGGTTACTCTCCCCGAGATTAGCCAGTCTTTGAAGAATACTACTGGTGGAGGCAACGTCTATGCCCGTTGGCTTGACTTCCCCGGTGAGCAGCTCATCTCTCAGGTTGAGGTTGAGATCGGTGGCCAGCGCATCGACCGTCAGTACGGAGACTGGATGCACATCTGGAACCAGCTTACCATGTCTACCGAGCAGCAGCGCGGTTATTTTAAGATGATCGGAAACACTACCCAGTTGACTTTCATCACTGACCCCTCATTCAACGACATTGATGGCCCTTGCGACGCCAACGCCCCTCGCCAGGTTTGCGCTCCCCGCAATGCTCTCCCCGAGACCACCCTTTATGTTCCCCTTCAGTTCTGGTTCTGCCGCAACCCCGGTCTGGCCCTTCCCCTTATCGCTCTTCAGTACCACGAGGTCAAGATCAACCTTGATATCCGCCCCATTGAGGAGTGCTTGTGGGCTATGTCCAGCCTCAACAGCGCTTCTGGCTCTGCCGTGAAGGTCACCTCCGCCTACAACCAGTCCCTCGTCGCCGCTTCCCTCTACGTTGACTACGTGTTCTTGGACACTGATGAGCGTAGGCGTATGGCCCAGAACCCTCACGAGTACCTCATCGAGCAGCTTCAGTTCACCGGTGATGAGTCCGTCGGTTCCTCTTCCAACAAGATCAAGCTTAACTTTAACCACCCTGTTAAGGAGCTTATCTGGGTTGTCCAGCCCGACAAGAACGTCGACTACTGCTCTTCTCTTGACTCTGGAACCGTTCTTAACCGTCTCCTCGGTGCTCAGCCCTTCAACTACACCGACGCGGTTGATGCCCTCCCTAACGCCATTATGGCCTTCGGATCTCACGATTCCGTCGTCAACGCTAGCGGAAATGCTTACATCAACTCCTCCGGCCTCTTCACTGATGCTGGTGCTCAGGATGCTACTGCGAGTGGAACTTCTTGGTGGCAGATTGGACAGAATGGAGCCGCTACTACGAACTACGACTTGCCTAACTTTGTCGGATCTGGTTCTACTTCCAGTGTCTCTGATGCTGGCACTTTCGTCCTTACCGAGACCTCTCTTGACATGCACTGCTGGGGTGAGAACCCCGTCGTGACTGCTAAGCTCCAGCTTAACGGACAGGACCGCTTCTCTGAGCGTGAGGGAACCTACTTCGACCTGGTTCAGCCTCACCAGCACCACACTCGCGCCCCTGACACCGGAATCAACCTGTATTCCTTCGCTCTCAGGCCCGAGGAGCACCAGCCTTCCGGCTCTTGCAACTTCTCTCGTATTGATAACGCCACTTTGCAGCTTGTTCTCTCCAACGCCACCGTTGAGGGAACTAACACTGCCAAGGTGCGTGTCTATGCCGTCAACTACAACGTTCTGCGTGTGATGAGTGGTATGGGAGGGCTCGCGTATAGCAACTAAATATTTTATTACGATTTATCGTCACATATTTTTATTTTCAACTATAAAAAATATGTGTCATTATTTGAGTATTTCATTTTTTTTACTCATATATAATAAAAAATGAAAACCATCTTTATTGTCATCACTTTCATCACATTTATTATATTTTTTATGGAAGCAATTATCCATTTCAATATTGGAAAAAATGGCGAACACAAAACACACAAATATATAGACATATCAGACCAAATAAAAATTCATATTCCAGATAAAAATGAATTTTTTGATATATTTAAAACCGTTTTGTTCTTTTCGTCACTTACTGGGTTATTAAGTGCGTATGTTATTAAGAATCATATGTAGTCGATATTACGCCGCGGATCCCCTTATGCCCCCTTAACAATCCCAAACCCGTAAAATTTCCAAAGAACAACCGACGCGACACTTCCAACGATGAAACCGTTTCCAGCAGCCTCTAATGTTTTTCCAAACATGAAATAAGCAATCACGGGAAAGAGAAGGTACGTTATTACAGCATAAAATGCCATAACGCCGGTGTATTTTGTGATGTTGAAATTGACATTCATGATGGTTGAGTTATGTAATAGTGGAAGAAATAAAAATACTCAATCAGTTACTGCCGTATTCTCCACCTCCGTCGTCTTCTCCGTTCCCGCATCCACCACATCCTCCCATGCACACCACACCAGCACCCCTCCAGCAACTACGAAAACAGCAGAAAACCATCGATCACTTGGGTAATTACGCATAAATAAAAACAACGCCGATAAGAATATCACAATGAATGCAGCGACAGAAACATACTTCATTCTTATTTTAGTCTACAAATTATATATACTATTTTCTATTAGAATATGACAAACATAAACGACCTGCTTAAAGAATATCAAAACACATTTTATTTAACAGGAAGATTGTTCGCAATATGTTTTTTTGGTCCATATTTGATATACACAGGTAATAAAATCAAAAATAACACATTATTACTTCTAGGTGTATTATTGTTTTTGTGGGTATTTATGAAATTATGGTTACAAGTGAGACATGGCGACTTATATGATAAAAAACGGAATCGGCTATATATGCTATATTTCATCATACGCGTATTCGCATTATTCGTAGTAGGTCCTTATCTACTATATGTTGGTAGTAAAGCGAATAACAACATACTAGTATTTTTGGGTGGTTATATCATGGTCTGGGATGGTGTAAAAATAGGCGTCCAGATGTATTACAACGATTATTCGTACTAAGCCGAACAACACGGTTACAATACATACGGCACTAAATATTCCTCTGTTTTTCATTCACCGCTTCGCTTTCTTTCTTCGGGTTCTCAGCGACGCAGCATCCACAATGATCTTCGTTTGCTTGAAATACCTTGCAGTCTATGATGCGCGGATCGTAATGAATGCCCCAACGTCCAAGTACAACTGGCGTAACTGTGGCCGCAGTGGCGTTTCTGCGCATCATAAAATTCCGAATGAATGACGACAACATGTACTCTTTATACAATAGAGAAAGACTACATTTATATCAATTCACAAATACTACTTCAATTTATTTCACTTCGTCGATTGTCGTCGAGTCTTCCCCCATCCCCGTCGCCCATACTTGCAATGCTGACGCTGAGAGAATCCACGAGGGCGCCGGCAGTTGATACTGCGTTTGTATTTCATCGACCACTTATGAGTGCGAGTAGTACTAGGCATAATGAATAATTGGATGGATGTATATATTACACTCACATTTTTTTCAATAACCGGCCGATACTCTTCAGGTCACTTAAGAAGTTCGGATATTTTTCATGAAACCTACGCATCTTTGCCGAACACTCTATGTATTTTTGGTCTAATAGTTCTTCTGTTACATCCTCCCATTTATCTACAATCAAACAAGGAAACACATTATACACCCGATCGAATACCGTATTTGTCCGAATAACGATCGGGATGCACCCGAGATAGATACATTCATAAAACCGGTGCGTATCTACACCGCAACCGCGCGGACAAAGCGCGTACTGGCTTTCAACGGTTTTTTCGTAAACAACCACTTCGGGCACCTTTTCATGAGAAAACTCAGGATTTTCACGTTTCTCGCGTGCTTCACGCATTTCAGGAGATGGGTCATCATTTAAATTATACATGAATGAAGCATTAGAAAGTAGGTCGTAACACACCTGGCGCGATGGATGCGTCCATACACTGAAACATAGAAGACATTTTATAGAACGAGGATCAAATAACCTACTCTCTACAGCGACGCCTTGCTCTAAGAGATACTTTTGATTAAATCGACGATGCATAGCAACAATGGTACCACAATCACGTATACCAATCGGCATAATATGAATACTTGGATGATCGTATGTATTGTTCTGGATGAAAATCTTATTACTTACAGTAAGTAGCATATCAACAACTTCCCATGGAACAAGCGGTTCTTCCATAATATAAAATACTACACAAACTCTACGCGCACGCAGAATCGCTGTAAGTAAGTCAATTGAAATATTCGTTTCTTTCGTAGAGATAAATATCGAATCTCCATTGCGTATCTGTGCTACATATTCGGTGAAATCATTTATACCAACATCGATACGATTCGTATAACATAATTTACTATGAAGCGCATATCCGATCTGTGATAGATTGAAAATCAGTTTAGATAAAAGTTCGGCTTTTTTTTCTTCTATTACTTCCATTTATTTAGATTATGACGCAGCTTGTTGATGCGTGTTATACTATTTAGGAGCGTTTCATTTTTATATGTTTTATAGCGAAGATATACAAAATGGAAGAAGAACCTATTATTCTGGTAAAAAATGACAAACGTGAAAGAAAACAGAACGCGCAAATGTTACCACCTGGTATAACGCAGAATATGATGAAGAAATATGTTGTATATTATCGTGAAATGATGAAACTCAAAACCGGAAAAGAACAACAACGCGAATACTTCAAAGTCGAATCACATCCCAAACTCGAGAAACCGTGGGTAAGTTCCAAATCCGTAAAAATTTCAGCTATGGAAAAACTAGAACATGCAAATCAGGTTGTCGCTGATTTGGAAAATATGAATAACGACGTAGCGAATAACGACGTAGCGAATAACGACGGATCGAATAACCAAAATACACTATGTAAGAAATGGGCAAAGTATATCCCAAAATATACGATGTTACGTTTCATTCGTGAAACATCGAATGAAATGATTATATCATTGGTGTTTGATAAAAAAGACACGATTCACGGGATTCGTCAGACCGGAACATATACGTTTTCATGCCCAAACCAGATCATCGACAATGAAACCGAGAAATCTGTAATTTATCTTGCACTACAAAATTTAGGAAATAAGCTTCGATCGAAATATGGAGCTGACCTATTGCATCAATAAACGCGATTTTCGTTTTATCGTTTATTGTTCGTGAATATTCTATTCGATTATGTTATAATAAATAGCATAGCATACCTATTGTAACATTAATTAATTCCATTATGAAACTAGACTGCATTGTAACTGCTGTAAACGAGAACCCATTGTACATAGAGTTCATACCGATCTTTGTGAAAACATGGAAAAAATTATATCCCGATGTAGATATAAAAATTATTCTCATCGCACATGCAATCCCGGCAGAGTATGAAGAATATAAAGAATATATTATATTATTCGAGCCGATCGAATTTGTATTGACAAGTTATACCGCACAGATTATTCGGTTATTTTATCCATGCTTGTTGCCTTATGAAAATGGGGTAATGATAACTGATATGGATATGTTACCGATGAACCGTACGTACTATACTGAAAATATTCGAGAATACGATAATGATAAATTTATCTATTTACGAGAAAATGTATGTTTCGATTATAATGAACTTGCAATGTGCTACAATGTAGCTACTCCGAAAGTATGGAAAGACTTATTCAAGATAGATAGCATAGATGATATTCGTAATAGAATCAAAGATATAGCATTATCCCGGGTCATAATAGGCACACCTGGTAAAGAAGGATGGGATATTGACCAACGACTTTTATATAAAACTGTAATGGAGTGGAATGAGAAAACTCAAAATCTGGTATGTTTAAAAGAATCAACTACTGGGTTTTGTAGATTTGATCGATTGTATTTTGTAATGAATGATGAAATACGAGACCGAATTAAGAATGGTGTATATACTGACTACCATTGTTTACGCCCGATGAGTGAACACCGTGAGATGAACGATCACATTTACGAACTATTATGATATAAAAAATATTTGCATATAATATTAACGCTGTTACGTTGAATGCATACTAACATTCAAACACTACATACGTCTTCTATATCCGCGACGATAGAAGACGATGACATCCCTACCCCTAGGGCACCGCGCGGAAAAAGGAGCGACTTAACCGAAAAAGACTTGGAAGAATTCGTTCGTTCATTTTCGTCTGTGATGTTGGCGGGGCATTTAGAATAGTTTTTGAACTTACAGAAAATAACATGATCTGTGAAGTTCGAGGCGTTTGAGAAAAAATTGAAATGTTTTTTCTCAAATCAGATACCAACAGTGCTTCCAACCAGAAACAATCGAATCGTATACAATGTCGTCCAGAAATACCCCCGCCTCCGCCACCCCCGTCTCCGCTACCAAGCCATACTGCAAAGTGTGCTATGATGCCGGACGTCCCGAACAGGAATACACCAGCCACTTCGTCAAGGATCAGCCCGGACCTCAAGGAAAAGTCATCTGCCCAACGCTTCTGAATCAAGCCTGCCGAATCTGCAACAAGACCGGACACACGTCGTCCTACTGCTCTCAATACCGCCGTCGTGAAGAACCCCGCCGTGAAGAACCCCGCCGTGAAGAGCGCTACATCGAGCGTGAGCCTCGTCGTGAAGAGCGCTACATCGAGCGTGAGCCCCGCCGTGAAGAGCGCTACATCGAGCGTGAGCCCCGTCGTGAAGAGCGCTACATCGACCGTGAGCCCCGTCGCGAAGAACGCTACATCGAGCGTGAGCCCCGTCGCGAAGAACGCTACATCGAGCGTGAGCCCCGTCGCGAAGAACGCTACATCGAGCGTGACCCCCGTCGCGAAGAACGCTACATCGAGCGTGAGCCTCGTCGTGAAGAGCGCTACAATGACCGTGGCAATTCGTACGATCGTCTCCGCGAAGACACTGAGCGCCGTGAGCGTGAAACGCGTGACCGCGATGATGCGTACTACCGCGAACAAGACCGTCGTTCCAAACCATGGCTTCAAGCCGCGTTGAAACCTGCTACTGAGTCTCGCCAACAACAACGCCGCGAACCCTACGCTCATCCTCACGGACCTCGCGCGCGTTTGAATCTCGAGGCAACTGCTCTTTGCGCATCCAAGCATGCCGTCGTCGACATCGAACCAGCTGCTCCAGCTGCTCCAGCGATCCCAGCGTTCGACGTTCGAAAAATGGAACTCAACCTCGCGCCGAACTGGTGCGATGAAGACGCCACGCAACCCTTCGTCTGCGACCCGGAGCAAATGACCCGAAAGTTCTTGGAAGAGTGTCTCATGGCAAACCTCACTACCAGCCAAGAACACGACTTCATCGCAGAGTGCGACGACCAGAGCTCGATGCCCTTCTTCTGCGGCCAGTAAAGCCCCCCCCCGCTGGTAATCCAGCGTGAAACATCAGGTAATGTAAATATGTATGTGTGTATGTACTAACACTTTTTTATTCAGTGCTCCTTCGTACAGTGCTCCATTCGTTTCTGCTAAACTCACTC